>Ga0209573_1000779_pt1 | contig 58762 bp, 44 predicted proteins | sample TNRBio252014_DNA_FD_185870 | JGI IMG/M metagenome (GOLD analysis project Ga0209573, IMG submission 185870) | Wastewater treatment Type I Accumulibacter community from EBPR Bioreactor in Madison, WI, USA - TNR Reactor_6/25/2014_ DNA (SPAdes)... | ecosystem: Engineered > Bioreactor > EBPR >...
CGGATCTTGGTCAACTGCGCGGTCATGTCGGTGTCCTTGTTGCCGTAGGCTTCATCGGCGACCAGGGTGATGCCGTACTGGGGAGCCAGGGCGAGCACCTGCGCGCGCCCGGATTTGTCGAACCCGCCGTCGCCGGTGATCAGCGCGACTTGGATCAGGCCACGCTTGCGCAGATCCTCGAAGATTTTGGCAACCGCCATGCGGTCGGTGGGCGCAACCTTGAATACCCATTTTTTAGTCGGTTCGGTGATTTCGACGGCAGCGGCCAGCGAGATGAAGGGGATGCCTTCCTTCTCGATGTCGGGGATGACCGCCAGCGTATCGCCCGAGGTGGCGCCGCCAATGATCAAATCAACGTTATCTTTCTTAATCAATCGCTTGACAAAGTTGACGGCATCCTTGGCGTTACCGCCGGTGTCATAGTGGATCAGTTCCAGGGGCCGGCCCTTAATACCGCCTTGGGCGTTGAGGTCGGCAATATAGAGTTGCAACGTCTTCAATTCGGGATCGCCCAGGAAAGAGGCCGGGCCGGTCACCGTCAGGAACGCGCCGATTTTGATAGGGTCAGCGGCGAAGGCCAGTCCGGCGTTCGCCAGAAAGAGCAGCGCGGCCGCCGACAGAGATCTCCAGACCAGGTTCATCGTCGATATTCTCCTTTTAGGAACTATGGAAACCGGCGAATGTTAGCAGTTATTGCGGTTTCCACAGTAACCGGGGTCATCATAACAAGCCTTCCCCCGGCGTCGGGGTACGGTCGGGTTCCATGGGGGGGGATGAGACAACCGGGTGAGTGGCTCTTTCCAATTGCTGTTGCAGTCGTTCCCGTTCGGCTGCTACGGCTTTGAGTTCCCCGCGCACGGTTTCCGCCAGACGCACGGCGTCCAGGTAATGAATTTCGGTTTGTCGCAGCCGGGCGCGTAATGATTCGGCGTCGTTGGCTAAAGCCCGCTGGCGCTCTTCAGCGGCCGCCAAGGCCGCGCGGAAATCCGCCTGTTCGCGTTGCTGCGTTTCCAGACGGGCCTGCCAAGCCGTTTCCCGATTTTGCCAATCCTGCCGTTCGGTCGCAAAAGCCAGGCGTTCAGCCGTCTGTTCCCCGCGCACACTGTCAAGCAGTTGCATCAGGCGCGCTTCATTAAGCTCACCGCGTTGGCGTTCTTCCTCAACGTGCTGGCGGGCGACGGTGGCTTGCTGCGCCATATCCACGCGGATTTGTTGCAGGGCAGCGTCGCTCTGGGCGATGCGCGTCGCTGTTTCTGCGCGAATCTGGGCGACGGTTTCCACCGCTTCCCGTGCGCGCTGTTCAGCCGCCTGAATCAGGATTTCCGCCGCCGTGCGCCGTTCCTGTTCCACCAACAAGCGATCTGCCCGTTCACGGGCGACGGTCTGTGTCGATTCCAGCTCACGGCGGAGCTGGGTAGCCATGGATTGCGCCTGCTGTTGTTCGGCGATGGCGGCGTCGCGGCTCTGTTCTGCAACGGCGACCGCTTGGGTTGCCGCGGCGCGATGGGTCTCAAACGCCGCTTCAGCCTGCTGGACTGCAATTTTCCAAAAAGCGTCCAGTGCGGTGGCAACGGCTTCGGGAATGGCGGGCGGCAGCACGATCTTTGGGGCATCGGCCAGTTGTTGTTGCCAGCTTTTCAGATGCTCGCTGATGGTGGTGTTGCTGCCCGTACCCAGCAGCTCACGCACCCGCTGAATGGTGGGATTGAGACCGCGACCGAGGAGCGTTTCGGCGGCGTTCCTGACGTCTTCATAGCTAATGCCTGATCGGGCCATGGTGGGATCTCTCCGTAAAGGATGATGCAGTTTGCATGAAAAATTATCACAGTAAACATGATTACGTAATATGTATTTTTACTTTTTTATTATAGCATAATTCAAGATAACGCCGATTATCAGGAATTATGAATTTCCGCAAAATTGCTCGTTTAATCGTTGTAATTCGCTTCCAACAACAGTGCAAAACCGTCAGGATGATGGAAATCCGGTGGTCCCGGCGAATGGCGCAATGCCCAGTACGAGCGCCTGCCTTCTGCGGTTTCGATGACCGCAGCCACCGCCAACCGCCAGTCGGCGCCAGCGGGCGCTGTCGACCATTCGGAAAGTCGCACGGTTGCCTGCAATACAAGTCGCTGGGGATAGGTACACAACAGGATCGCTGGCGGCTCGTCAGGCTCTACAGCCTCCATACCGGTTCGATACGTCTCGAAACGATAAATGGCCCACTCCATCGACGGCGAGAAATTGAATTCGTAGTAACCCGGTTGCCCCGCTTTCGCCAGAAAGGCTTCACAACAGGTGTGTTGCCACAGTCCATCCCGGCGCCCTGGTACGCAAGGATCAGGCAGAACAACGCGGGTCAGATCACCTTCGATCGTGTATTTCAACGAGAGCCGTCCTTGAGCCGTTACACACACTTGCGTCGTAAACTGCCGAATGTACGCACACGGCGTATCCGTATGACCAGTCAAAGTAAATTCAGGTGACCACACTCTTGACATGACGGGTAACGTTCAACAGCGGCTATGGGGCATCAGGCGCTGACCGACAGCGCCTGATCGGCAGCTTCAAAGAGGGAAATCAGGGTTTTGCAACGCCCGCGTGTTTCACCCCTCCGTTCTTGACTCCATCGCCTCAGGTGCCTCCAGATAACAGAACACATTCTGCTTCAGCGTATTCGCATTCAGCCGCAACACCGCTCGACACTGATCATTCGGCAGATCAATCACCTGCACGCAATCAGCCCATTCCGCTGCATTCGGCAGCAACGTCGCCAAACGATTGGGCTGCTGATTGAAGAACGCCTCGTTCAAATGGTTATCCTGCCGTTGTGGGAACAGCGCCAGATACAAAATATCGGTTTCCACCAAGTCGCTGAAGAAATGGGTGCCCAACGACACATCGGGCATCAAGCCGTCATGCATGGTCACAATCTCGCACAGCACCGCCACACTATTGATTTCCGCGAACCGCACCGGCACGCCCAGTTCCGGTGAGGCGGTGCCCCAGCGGCCCGGCCCCATCAGCAGGATCGCTTTGGCGGCGTCAGGTCCGCGCAACCGCGTGATCTGTCCGATCAGCCGGGCGATCTTGTGCCGATCATTCAACGGCAGTTGCCCATAGACAGCGGGGGTCACATAGACCAGCCGATCTATCGTGCCGATCCGGCTGTGGCCAATCACCGCGCCATGCGTTTCCAGCACCCGCTGGCCGGGATCAATTTGCGTTGGCGGATTGGGAATAGTGCCGGCCTCGCGTACCTGAAACGGCCGACATTGCACCAGATCAATCCGGTAATGCTGACCGTCAATGAAATTGGCGGTGAATTCCACATCCACAGGATAGTCATAAGCCCGCTGCAAGGTCTGTAGCATGTCCCGCAGATCGGCCACGAACGGTGTATTCCGCAACAGATTGTCAAAGGTCAACACCCAGAGGAAAACCTCCTTCATCCCCCGCTCCCGGGCGCGTTGCTCCAGCTCATCATCGACCGAAGCCACCAAGGACAGCGGTAACTCCGGGCTGAGCCTGGCGATTTCGGCAAATTGCTTGGTCGTAAGCTGGTTGTCCTCCAGATCCAGGACATCAATCCGCTTCTGCGCATATTGGCGAACGCTGTCAACATGGCTCTCTGGACGCCGTTCCGGATCGCTTAGCGAGACCACCCGCGTGTAGTCATCATCGGAGCGGTCCACTGCCCGGGTGCCCAGCCCCATCACCAGCCGCACCATGCCCATGGCCGGATCGATCTGCTCGCTCCACGCATAGGGATTGAACGACAGCCCAACCCCGGCGACATGTGGATAAAACAGATGCCCCTGTCGCACCCCGGACACCCGCTGCACCAGCAATCCCATCTGCTCATCGCGATCCAGAATGCCGCGCCGCGCCCGGTATTGCAGCGCCCGTTCACTCATGGTGCTGGCATAGATGGTGCGCACCGCCGAGAGCAAATCCTCCAGCCGTTTCTCGCGCGGTCCCTGGTTGACGCAGAACACGCTGTCGTATTTTCCGGCGAAGGCGTTGCCAAAGTTATCCTCCAGCAGACTGCTGGAGCGGACGATGATCGGCGACTGGCCGAAATAGTCCAGCATGTCGGAGAACTGTTGCAGGGTGTAATCGGGGAAATCGCCGCGCAGGATGCGCCGCCGCGCGGTTTCCGCTCCATCCAGGAAGGTCGCCGGATTCTTCTGCTTCTCGCGCACCCACCAGCAGCCGTTACGCACCAGGTAGGTGTAAAACACATCCGAACCGACAAAAAAGGAATCATGAATTTCCAGCAGTTCGTTCCAGCGCGGCTGGGTTCGTTTCAGAATCGCCCGCGCCAGCAGCACCCCCACTGCCTTGCCGCCGATCAAACCGGTACCGATCATCCGCCGCTTGATCGCCAGAATATCGTTCAGCGCCAAGTACTGCTCAGCCAGCCTGATCACCCGTTCATCCCGCGACACCGTCATCCGCAGGGTATGTTGCAACAGATCGCGGGCCAGATCCGCGCAATGCACGTTATCGCGCTGCGCTTCCAACACCTCTTCGACTTCCAGAAACGTGCGATTCCAGACATCCAGACGCGGATCATTGGTCTTCAACCCGCTCCAGGGCGTCAGGGTCAGAATCTCGGCGATGGTGATGCTATCGCTGACCGGCAAAAACTCGTCCCCACGCCAGACATGCAGCATGTGCATGGTCGGTGAGTAGCGCTGCTGAACCTTCAGCGGCCGCACATACAACTCGTTGTGATGGCGGTAAACATCGTTGAACAACTGGGTGGTATCGAGAATCGGCGCGGTGGCGTGGAACGAGTGGTGGCCGCGCAACAGGGCAAAATAAGCCACTGTTTCCAGATCGTACAGATATGGGCAGGTCAGCATGAAGAAATTGCCCAGCATCTGATCGCTGTACCAGTCCGCCACCAGGTCGGATAACCCGTCGAACACGTAGTACGCGCCGCGTCCCGTCCGTTCGATGGTGTTATGAATCGCCGTCAGAAACGGCTCGAAACCCTCGCCAGGGTCCAGCACCTGCACCTCCACCCCCACCCCCGGTCTCTCGGGCACCAGCGCCGCATGGCGGGCAAAATGAAAATACACCAGCTTGCGGCCCTTCTCTCGCGCGTATTGGCAAAAAGGCTCGACCAGCGGCCGGTAATCCTCAATGCTGTCCACTTGCCAGACGATGTTATCGCCAGCCATCACCCCCCGAAATACCCGATCCAAGCCCGCTAACCCCGTGCTGACCTGTGCATCAATCGCCGCCATCGTGCGCTCCCCTGTTCTTTAAATGTGGTTCCAACCCGGCCGGGCTGTCATCATCGGCTCATAATAACCGATAGCAGGCGCTATCATGTTCAGGGACATCTCCTGTGGTTTCGCGAGAAGACCGCCCGCCATGCCGACCCTCATCCCCGCATCTCACGTCCTGTCTCCCACATTGCACAATACGCCCCTGCCGCTGGAGCGCCTGCGGCTGCCGGAAGCGCTCGACGGTCGCTCCGGAGGTAATCGGGCCGGCCCGGAAGTGGTCTGCCAACTGGCCGCCAGCAACGATCTGGAAGCCGTGCAAGCCTGGCTGGCCGAATTCCACGACTCGCCGCAAACCCTGCGCGCCTATCGCAAGGAAGCCGAACGCCTGCTGCTCTGGGCGCTGCTGGAGCGTGGCAAACCGCTGTCCAGCCTGACCCGTGAGGATTGCCTCCTTTACGAAGCTTTTCTCGCCGACCCGCAACCCTACGAACGCTGGTGCGGACCCAAAGCGCCCCGTTTCAGCACCCGCTGGCGGCCGCTGATGGGACCGCTCAGTCCCGCCAGTCGCAAAATGGCGCTGCTGATCATCAATGCCCTGTTCAGCTACCTGGTCAAAGCCGGCTATCTGGCCGGTAATCCGCTGGCGCTGGCCCGCCGCCGGAGCCGGAGTCATCAACCCTTGCGTGAAATCGAACGCTTTCTCGAACACGATCAATGGCAGGCCCTGCTCGCCGCCATTGAGGAACTGCCTCGCGACACGGAACGGGCTTGCCAGCACTATGCTCGCGCTCGCTACCTGGTCGCCCTGCTGTACCTGCTCGGTCCCCGGGTCAGCGAAGTCGCCGAGCATCCCATGAGCAGTTTCATCCGGGTGCGCGGTCGCTGGTGGTGGCAGGTCGTAGGTAAAGGCCGCAAGGAGGCGCGGGTGCCGGTTAACCAGGACATGCTCGATGCTCTAAGCAACTATCGTCGGTTTTACGGTCTGCCGGCTCTGCCCGCTCCGGACGAAACCACCCCGCTGGTGCTCAATCTCAAAGGCGCCGCCGGGATCGGCGACAATATGATTTACCGGATCGTCAAAATGCTGGTCGCCAAGGGCGCGGACCGGTTACAAGCCGACGATCCGCACCAGGCTGAAAAACTGCGGCGGGCTTCCACTCACTGGTTCCGCCACACCAGCATCACCCATCAGGCTGATGCCGGGATCAGTATCCAGTTTTTGCAGCGCAACGCTCGTCACGCCCGGATCGACACCACCGGCCTGTACTTGCACACCGAGGAAAAGGAATGGCATGAAACCATGGAGCGGCATCGCTTGCAGGAGTAATACGGTGTCTCATTGACATCCTCCCCGGCCTGAAGGTCGGGGATTCCTGACTTCACAATCAGGGTTTTCTGTTTCATTGAGGATTGCCCAGAGGAGTTAAGGCTTGGTTTTCGCCGATTCGATTCCCCGGAGTGGGGAGTCTTGCGCGGTTTGCGCCGCAGCCGGAAACTCCCCCAGGTCTCACATCCTCTCCACAGACTTCACATCCCGCCCGCCCGGCGGTAGGTCTTAAATTAGGAGACGCGGGTGATGTTACCCAAAAGAGCGGCGCTGAAACAGTCCCCACGAGGGGGACTGCCGCGCCGTTCGCTCTCCCTCTCCGCCCTAAAGGACGGGGTTTCTCGCGGAGAAGCCTGATGAGGTCCAGAACGTCGCGGGGATCAGAGCACCAAAATTCTTTGGTTGACTGAAGTTGAAAGCAGTAAACTCCCGCCGCTTCAGCGGAGGCGCGTCTCCTCTGGAACCCCTGTTCGCGAAAGAATGTTCACCCGAGAGAACCCCTGCATGTCTTCCTATATCCACGATACGATCAACGCTCTCAAGCAAACCAGCCCCGCCCAGACCGAGTTCTATCAGGCCACGGACGAAGTGTTGTCCTCCCTCAAACCGTTGCTGGACCGTAATCCCAAGTACCAGAAGCACAACGTTATCCAGCGCATCGTTGAACCGGAACGGCAAATCCTGTTCCGGGTCGCCTGGATTGACGACCGGGGCAATATCCAGGTCAACAAGGGCTATCGCATTGAGTTCAACTCCGCGCTCGGCCCCTACAAGGGCGGTCTGCGCTTTCACCCCAACGTCAACGCCGGCATCATCAAGTTCCTGGGTTTCGAGCAGATTTTCAAGAACTCCCTGACCGGACTCGCTATCGGCGGCGCCAAGGGTGGTTCCAATTTCGATCCCAAGGGCAAGTCCGATAACGAAATCATGCGATTCTGCCAATCGTTCATGACCGAACTGTTCCGCCACATCGGCGCCACCATCGACGTCCCCGCTGGCGACATCGGCGTGGGTGGGCGCGAAATTGGCTATCTCTACGGCCAGTACAAGCGGTTGACCGGACGCTACGAAGGGGTGTTGACCGGCAAGGGCCTGAACTGGGGGGGTTCGCTGGCGCGCACCGAAGCGACCGGCTACGGTGCAGTCTACTTCGCCCAGAACATGCTGGCCGAGCGCGGCGATTCCCTCGAAGGCAAGGTCTGCACCGTCTCCGGCTCCGGCAACGTCTCCATCTACACCGTGGAAAAGCTCTACCAAGTCGGCGCCCGACCGGTCACCGTCAGCGACTCCAACGGCATGATCCACGACGAGCGCGGCATCGATCTGGACCTGCTCAAGCGCATCAAGGAAGTCGAACGGACCCGGTTGACCCACTATGCCGAAGAGCGGCCGGGCGCGGTCTACACCCCGGTCGAGAACTACCCCGCCGGCCGCAACGGCGTCTGGTGCGTTCCCTGCGACGCCGCCTTCCCCAGTGCGACCCAGAACGAAGTCAATGATGAGGATGCCGCTGAATTGCTGAAAAATGGCTGCATCTGCGTGTCTGAAGGCGCCAACATGCCCTCTTCCGCCGGCGCGATTGATAAATTCCTGGCGTCCGGCATCGCCTACGGTCCGGCCAAGGCCGCCAACGCCGGCGGCGTCGCCACCAGCCAGTTGGAGATGAGCCAGAACGCCGCCATGCTCCAGTGGACCTTCGAAGAAGTGGACACCAAATTGCAGCGGATTATGGCCAACATCTACCGTACCGCCAGCGAAACCGCCAAGGAATACGGAGCGCCCGGCAATCTGGTGCTCGGCGCCAATATCGCCGGCTTCCGCAAGGTGGCTGACGCCATGATCGATCAGGGCGTCGTTTGATCCCCGCTTGACACCTTTCGTCGCCGGTCTTGGCCAACCGCCAGGTCGGTGACGTCGACATTTTGGCGTTGCATTGCCGAGCATTGGGTTGATAGTATTCAAGGTGATGATTCTTTGTACTTTTTAATGACAGGTTCAGTCTCGGTTCCAGCCAGGCAAGGATGCTGTCTATCGCTGCCGCCGCTGTTGCTTTTTTGAGGAATGACCATGCGCATGACCCGCCCGCCGGCCTCCGAAGGACTCTACGATCCTCGCAACGAACACGACTCTTGCGGCATCGGTTTCGTTGTCGATATCAAGAACCGCAAAAGCCATCAACCCGTCCGTCAGGGTTTGGAAATTCTGTCCAATCTGGGCCATCGCGGCGCGGTGGGCGCTGACCCACTGGCGGGCGATGGCGCGGGTATCCTGGTGCAAATTCCCGATGCTTTCCTGCGCGCCGAGTGCGCTGATCTCAGCATCGATCTGCCCCCTCCTGGCGATTACGCGGTCGGCATGGTCTTTCTCCCCCGCGATGCCCACACCCGCGCTCAGAGCGAGGCGGCCCTGACCCAAACCATCGCCGCCGAGGGCCAGAGCTTCCTGGGCTGGCGCGACGTGCCCACCGACCGCTCCTGCCTGGGCCGCAGCGTGCGCCCGTCCGAACCGGTCGTGCGTCAAGCCTTCATCCAGCGCGGCCCGAACTGCCCGGATGCAGACGCCTTCGAGCGCAAGCTGTTCGTGATCCGCAAGCAGACCCATCACGCCATCTGGGACCGCGAACTGCTCGGCAGCCAGCAGTTCTACGTTGCCTCGCTGTCCTCCCGCACCCTGGTGTACAAGGGCATGATCCTGGCGCGCAATCTCGGCGTGTACTATCCCGACCTGCGCGATCCCCGGCTGGAATCGGCCCTGGCTCTGGTCCATCAGCGATTCTCTACCAACACCTTTCCGTCCTGGGCGCTGGCCCACCCGTTCCGCTACCTATGCCACAACGGCGAGATCAACACCCTGCGCGGCAACATCAACTGGATGCTGGCCCGCCGCCATAACATGCAATCTGACCGGCTCGGCGCGGATTTGGACAAGCTGTGGCCGCTGATCGGCGACGGTGCATCCGACTCGGCCACCTTCGACAATGCTCTGGAACTGCTGCTGGCCGCCGGTTACTCGCTGCCGCACGCGATGATGTTGATGGTGCCGGAAGCCTGGTCCGACAATCCGCTGATGGATCCCCAGCGCCGCGCCTTCTACGAATACCACGCCGCCCTGATGGAACCCTGGGACGGTCCCGCCGCCATCGCCTTCACCGACGGCCGCCAGATCGGCGCGACCCTGGACCGCAACGGTTTGCGTCCGGCTCGTTACCTGGTGACCGACGATGATCAAGTGATCATGGCCTCGGAAATGGGCGTACTGCCGATCCCGGAAGAGAAAATTGTCCGGAAATGGCGGCTGCAACCCGGCAAGATGCTACTGATCGATCTGGAACAGGGCCGCATCGTCGGCGACGACGAGATCAAGGCCCAACTGGCCGCCGCCCAGCCCTACCAGACCTGGCTGGACGCCACCCAAATCCGCCTCCAGGATCTGCCGGCCGAGATCGGCCCGATGGCGCCCGACCCGCACACCCTGCTGCACCGCCAGCAAGCCTTCGGCTACACCCAGGAAGATCTGCGCGCCTTCCTGAACCCGATGGCGCTTAACGGCGAGGATCCGATCGGTTCGATGGGTCGCGACATCCCGCCAGCGGTGCTGTCCGACCGGCCCAAGCTGCTCTACGACTACTTCAAACAGAAGTTCGCCCAGGTCACCAATCCACCGATTGATCCCATTCGCGAGGAACTGGTGATGTCGCTGGTGTCGTTCATCGGTCCCCGCCCCAACCTGCTGGATCCCCACAGCGCCGGCAATCAGAAGCGCCTGGAGGTCAAGCGGCCGATCCTGGCCAACGTCGATCTGGAGCGTATTCGCCGTATCGAGTACCACGTGGATCGGGCCTTCCGCACCCGCACGCTGAGTATCTGCTATCCAGTGGAACGCGGCGCTGACGGCATGGCCCGCGCCCTGGACGACCTGTGCCGCGAGGCCGCTGACGTGGTGCGGCGCGGCGATAACATCCTGATCCTCTCCGACCGGAGCATGGACGCCGACCACATCGCCATCCCTGCCCTGCTCGCGACCGCCGCCGTCCACCATCACCTGATTCGCGCCGGCCTGCGCACCGAGGTCGGGCTGGTGGTGGAGACGGGCGAGACCAAGCGGGTTCACGACTTCTGTCTGCTGGCCGGTTATGGCGCCGAAGCCATCAACCCCTGGCTGGCCTTCGACACCCTGTCCGCCAGCCTGCCCCGCGCGTCCGTCGGTGCGGCGGTAGGGACTGCGCCCCTGCTGACCGAAACCGACGCCCACGAGCACTACACCAAGGCCATCTCCAAGGGCATTCTCAAGGTCATGTCCAAGATGGGCATCTCCACCTACCAATCCTACTGCGGCGCACAGATTTTCGAAGCGGTGGGTCTGGCCGAGGAATTCGTCAATCACTACTTCACCGGCACTCAAGGCGTCATCGAGGGCGTCGGTCTGAACGAGATCGCACGGGAAGCCGTCACCCGTCATCGTCAAGCCTTTGGCGACGCCCCCCTCTACCGCGATGCGCTGGACGCCGGCGGCGAACTGGCCTTTCGCATCCGTGGCGAGCGCCACGCCTGGACTCCAGAAACCGTGTCCCTGCTGCAACACGCGGTTCGTTCCGGGGACTACGGGCAGTTTAAACGTTACAGCCGGGTCATGAATGACCAGAGCGACCACCTGCGCAACCTGCGCGGCCTGTTCGAGTTCCGCTTCGCCAATCCGCCGTTGCCGCTGGACGAGGTCGAGCCGGCCAGCGAGATGGTCAAGCGGCTGGCCACCGGCGCGATGTCGTTCGGTTCCATTTCCTGGGAAGCGCACACCACCTTGGCCATCGCTATGAACCGGCTGGGCGCCAAGTCCAACACCGGCGAGGGCGGCGAGGATCCGGTGCGCTATATTCCACTGGAGACCGGCGACTCCACCCGCTCGGCGATCAAGCAGGTCGCCTCTGGCCGCTTCGGAGTCACCGCCGAATATCTGGTCAACGCCGATATCCTGCAAATCAAGATGGCCCAGGGCGCGAAACCCGGCGAGGGCGGCCAATTGCCCGGCCATAAGGTCAACGACTGGATCGCCCGGGTGCGCCATTCCACACCTGGCGTCGGTCTGATCTCCCCGCCGCCTCATCACGACATCTACTCGATTGAAGACCTGGCGCAACTGATCTTTGACCTGAAGAACGTCAATCCGAAAGCGGCGATCAGCGTCAAGCTGGTCTCCGAGATCGGGGTGGGCACGGTTGCTGCCGGGGTCGCCAAGGCCCATGCCGACCACGTGACCATCTCCGGCGAAGACGGCGGTACCGGCGCCAGCCCGCTGACCTCGATCCACAACGCCGGTTCACCTTGGGAAATCGGCCTGGCCGAAACCCACCAGACTCTGGTGCGCAACCACCTGCGCGGCCGCATCGCCGTCCAGGTCGATGGCGGAATGCGCACCGGCCGCGACGTGGTGATTGGCGCTCTGCTCGGCGCGGACGAGTTCGGCTTTGGCACCGGCGCGCTGATCGCCGCCGGCTGCGTGATGATGCGCAAGTGCCACCTCAACACCTGTCCGGTCGGCGTCGCTACCCAGGATCCGGAATTGCGCAAGCGCTTCCCCGGCCAGCCGGCCCACGTCATCAACTTCTTCACCTTCCTGGTTCAGGAGGTACGTGAACTGATGGCGCAACTGGGCTTCCGCACCTTCGATGAAATGATTGGCCGCGCTGACCGGCTCGACATGCGCCGCGCCATCCATCACTGGAAGGCACGTGGTCTGGACTTCACCCGACTACTGGCCATGCCTCCGGTCCCGCCCGGCGTCGCGGTCTACCACTGCGAGGAACAGGATCACGGCCTGAGCGGTGCGCTCGATCATCGGCTGATCGCCCAGGCCCGGCCCGCGCTGGAGGTTCGTCAACCGGTGCGGATCGAAACTCCGGTGCGCAACAGCGACCGTACCGTCGGGGCTATGCTGTCCGGCCAAGTCGCCCGCCGCTACGGCCACACCGGCCTGCCCGACGATACGATTCACATCCACCTGACGGGCAGCGCCGGTCAGAGCTTCGGCGCGTTCCTGGCCCGGGGCGTCACCCTGGAACTCGACGGCGAAGCCAACGATTACGCGGGCAAGGGTCTGTCCGGCGGGCGGATCGTGGTTCGTCCGCCCACCGCCAGTCACCGCCGCGCCGAGGAGCACATCATCATCGGTAACACCGTGCTCTACGGCGCCATCGCTGGCGAATTCTATGCTCGCGGCGTGGCCGGCGAACGCTTCGCGGTGCGCAACTCCGGCGCCCTGGCGGTGGTGGAAGGCACGGGCGACCACGGTTGCGAGTACATGACCGGCGGCGTGGTGGTGGTGCTGGGGCCAACCGGCCGCAATTTCGCCGCTGGCATGAGCGGCGGCATTGCCTATGTCCTGGATGGAACAAGCGATTTCACCCGCCGCGCCAACCAGGCCATGGTGGCGCTGGAACCGTTGAACGATGTTGAGGAAACGCTCAAGGGTGTAGCGAGCAGTGAGTGGAGCCGTCTGGCCCAGGCCGAATTGCCCGATGACGGGCTACGCCACGATGCCCGGCGGTTGCAGATTCTGGTGGCCCGCCACTACCTTCACACCGGCAGCGAACCCGCCCGCCGGGTGCTGGAGCACTGGCGCGAGGTGCTGCCGCAATTCGTCAAGATCATGCCGCTGGATTACCGCCGGGCCTTGCAGGAGATGCAGGCCAAGGTCCGCGCCAGCGCCCGGCATGACGCTGCAAAGACTGGCTTGGCCGTAGGAGCGTGAATCATGGGTAAGCCCACTGGATTTCTGGAAATCGCCCGCCACGACCACGGCTATGCGCCGGTTGCGGAACGGGTCATGCACTTTCGTGACTTCGTCGCGCCCCTGCCGGAGCCGAGGGTCCGCGAACAGGCCGCCCGTTGCATGGACTGCGGCATTCCCTACTGTCATCGCGGCTGTCCCGTCCATAACATCATTCCCGACTGGAACGATCTGGTCTATCGCGGCCACTGGCGCGAGGCGCTGGAGGTGCTGCATTCCACCAACAACTTCCCGGAGTTCACCGGTCGCATCTGTCCAGCGCCGTGTGAGGCGTCCTGCACCCTCAATTTCAACGACCAGCCGGTCACGATCAAGGATATTGAGTGCGCCATTATTGACCGGGGCTGGGCGGAAGGCTGGGTCACGCCGCAAATTGCCGCCCACCGCAGCGGTAAGCGGGTCGCGGTGATCGGTTCCGGTCCCGCCGGCCTGGCTTGCGCCCAACAATTGGCGCGGGCGGGGCATGAGGTGGTGGTGTTCGAAAAGAACGACCGCATTGGCGGCCTGCTACGCTACGGCATCCCGGACTTCAAACTGGAAACCCGGCTGATTGATCGCCGTCTGGCCCAGATGCGGGCCGAAGGCGTGGAATTCCGCCCCAACAGCCATGTCGGCGCGGACCTTTCAGCCCGCGCGCTGCTGGCGGAATTCGACGCCGTGGTGCTGGCCGGTGGCTCCGAGCAACCGCGTGACCTGAACACGCCAGGCCGCGAACTGCACGGCATCCACTTCGCCATGGACTTCCTGACTCAGCAAAACCGCCGGGTGGCAGGCGCAAAAATCCTCGGTGAGGACATTCTGGCGACAGATAAGGATGTGGTGGTCATCGGCGGCGGCGACACCGGCTCCGACTGTGTCGGCACCTCGATCCGCCAGGGCGCGCGTTCCGTAACCCAGTTGGAAATCATGCCCAAGCCGCCGTTGCACGAGAACAAGCTGCTGACCTGGCCGAACTGGCCGCTGAAGCTGCGCACTTCCACATCCCACGAGGAAGGCTGTGAACGGGACTGGGCCGTCACCACTCAGCAGTTCATCGGCCAGGACGGGCGGGTGACCGCGATTCAACTCGCCCGGCTGGAATGGCGCGAAAGCAACGGTCGGCAGCTCATGGTAGACATCCCCGACAGCACGTTCGAGATCAAGGCCGATCTGGTGCTGCTGGCGATGGGTTTCGTTCATCCGGTTCATACCGGGATGTTGCAGGAACTGGGCGTAGCGCTGGATCCTCGCGGCAACATCCGCGCGGGCGAAGACGACTACCAAACCTCAGTCAACAAGATCTTCGCTGCGGGCGACATGCGGCGCGGCCAGTCGCTGGTGGTCTGGGCGATCCGCGAAGGTCGCCAGTGCGCCCGCGCCGTCGATGCCTATTTGATGGGCCAATCAACGCTGCCCGCGTAAAGAAAGACTCAATGTGATGACCCAGTGCGGCTCGTATTCCCTGAGGGCCGCGCCGCGCCTGACGCATAAAACAGCGCCAGCTTGTCGCTCCTTTGGCAAGAGCATCAGCCGGCGCTGTTTTCTCGACTATTAGTAACCAGCGATTTACCGTATCGCCAGCTTCAACCGTTGCGCAAGAACGTCGTGCGTTATCCCGTACAATGCATCCAGAAGCGCGATCTGCAAACTTCCAGGACCGCGCGCCTGCCCTGCCGCGATCTCACCAGCGACGCCCAGCACGGCCAGCCCCGCTACCGTGGCGGCGAACGCCTCCGGTGCTATGGCTAGAAACGCCCCGATCACCGCCGTCGCTGAACAGCCCAGCCCTGTCACCCGCGTCATCAACGGGTGTCCGTTATGAACTTCCAGCACTCGTGCCCCGTCGGTGATGTAATCGACGGCGCCAGTGACCGCTACCACTGCACCGCTATCCTGGGCGAGTTGTTGCGCTGCATCCAGGGCTGTTTCTGAACCCTGCAAACTGTCGACTCCCCTGCCCTTCCCCGTCTGGGCCTGTTGCGCCAGTGTCAGGATTTCCGAACCATTACCGCGAATCACGCTCGGCCCCAACCGCGCCAGGGCGCTGGCGGCGGTCTGCCGGTACGGTGTTGCTCCCGCTCCTACCGGATCCAGAATCCACGGTACTCCGGACGCCCTGGCCCGTAAGGCAGCCAGCTTGCATGCCGCAATCTGTTCTGAATACAGGGTGCCGATGTTGACGACCAGCGCCTGACTGATCGCAACAAAATCCTCGACCTCATCGCTGGAATGAATCATCGCTGGTGAAGCCCCCAGCGCCAACAGTGCATTGGCCGTAGTGTTCATCACCACGAAGTTAGTGATGTTATGCACCAACGGTTGCCGTTCGCGCACCGCTGTCAACAGGGTCCAGATGGTTTCAGCGTTGATCACGGTTACACCCGCCCATACAGATTCAGTAAATGCCGATAGTGACCGGCCACATCTGGTCCTACCTGATCCCAGCGGAACCGCCAACCCCAGTTGCCATCAGCGATGCCGGGGCGGTTCATCCGGTGGGCGCCATCCAGACCTAGCATATCCTGCATGGGCACAACAGCCAGCCGAGCGACCGAGGCCAGCGCTGTCCGGATCAGCAACTCGGGCATCTGCTCTGGCCCGCTGCCCAGATAATCAAACAGATGGGATCGGGTTGACTCATCCAGTTCCTGGAACCAGCCCAAGGTGGTGTTGTTATCATGGGTGCCGGTATACACCACTGAATTCAGAACATGATGGTGCGGTAAATAGGGATTGTCGGCCCCACCGCCAAAGGCGAAATGCAAGACCTTCATCCCCGGCAAATTGTGCGTATCACGCAACGCCTCGACCTCAGGCGTAATGATGCCCAAATCTTCAGCGACCAGCGGCAGGTCGCCAAATTCCGCCCGCAGCGCCTGAAACAGGGCATCGCCCGGTGCCAGCCGCCACTGCCCGGATCGAGCCGTCGTCGCTTGGGCAGGAATTTCCCAGTACGATTCCAGGCCCCGGAAATGATCAATGCGCAACAGATCAAACTGCGTTAACTGGGTTCGGATCCGCGTCTTCCACCACTGGAATCCATCGGCCCGCATCTGCTCCCACGCATAATGCGGGTTGCCCCATAACTGACCATCGGCGGAGAAGTAGTCTGGCGGCACACCCGCCACAACCTCGCGCCGCCCCTCATTATCCAGTAGAAATGCCGCGCGGCTGGCCCATACATCTGCACTGTCATAACCGACGAACAGCGGAATGTCGCCGAACATCAGAATGCCCCGCGTATTGGCGTAGTGTTTAAGCGCCGTCCATTGCTGGTAAAACAAAAACTGCTCGAACTGACCCTGTAAAATGGCTTCGGCGCATTCTCGCCGCGCCGCCGCCAGCGCCTCCGGTTGGCGATCTCGTAGTGCGCGCGGCCAGTCGAACCATGCCCGCTGGCCCTGCGCGGCGCGGATAGCCTGATACAATACATAATCATCCAGCCAATGACGCTGCTGACTCAGAAACGCCTGGTAGGCGGTATGCTTCGCCGCCCCGCTTTCCTGAAACCTGTGCCGGGCTTCAATCAACCGTCGTTGCCGATACGACCAGCCCGTCTCACCGGTGCTGGGTCCACTGTCGGGCAATAGCCAGCCCGCCTTAACTAGCGGTTCCAGGGCGATTAGACGGGGGTTGCCGGCGTGAACCGACTGCGCTGAATACGGTGATAAATCATCGTGTGTGGGTCCCAGTGGCAAGGTTTGCCAGACGGTAAAACCGCAAGCTGCCATGAAGTCCACAAACCGGTAGGCATCTGGCCCCAGATCGCCGTTACTATAGCCGCCTGGCAGCGAAGTTGGATGTAGCAATAATCCCGCGCGCCGGCGGCCAAAGGGCGAACCCATATTCATCAGTCATTGCTCCTCGGAAATTGAAGATTGGATTGAATACATCAATACAACTTTTAGCGAACTCTATGTAATTCCTGGCCTAGCATTTCCCGGGTAATCAGCACCACGCCCTTTTCAGTGCGATAGAACCTCCGGGCATCTTCCTCAGGATTTTCTCCGACCACCGTACCCGGTGGAATAACGCAGCCACGATCAATGATGACCTTGCTGAGATGGCAATAGCGGCCAATATCAACCTCTGGCAGTACTACAGCGTCCCGCAACTGCACGAAGGAATGCACCTGTACTTGAGGAAAGAGCAGCGAGTGGTTCACATATCCACCGGAGATGATACACCCTTGGGCGATCATTGAATCGACTGCCATTCCTCTTCGGCCTTCATCATCAAACACGAACTTTGCGGGTGGCAGTTGATCCTGATAAGTCCAGATGGGCCAGTGCTCGTCATATAGATTTAACTCTGGGTCCACGCCGACCAGCTCCATATTGGAAGACCAGAATGCGTCTACGGTGCCTACGTCGCGCCAGTAACTCTGGGCCTTGGTCTGTACATCACGAAAAGGGTAGATAACGACCCGATGCTGACCCAACAATCGCGGTAGAACATCCTTGGCAAAATCATGTTGAGAGTCTTTGGATTCAGCATCCTCGATCAATCGTTCATATAAAAACCGGGTATTGAATGCGTAGATTCCCATTGAAATCAACGCAACTCCATCGCGGTTTGGCAAAGTTTCCGGTTTTTGCGGTTTTTCAGTAAACCCGATGACTTCACCATGTTCATTGACTGTTAGCACACCAAATTCATGGGCCCGTTCAAACGGTACTTCGACGCTACCGATCGTCATATCGGCTTGACTCTCGACATGGTGCGCCAGCATGGGTCCATAGTCCATCTTATAGATATGATCCCCTGCCAGAATGAGTACAAATTCAGGCGCATGATTGCGAATAATATCCAGATTCTGATAAACCGCATCCGCCGTGCCCTTGTACCAAGAGGTCTCATCGATTCGTTGCTGGGCTGGCAACAGTTCGACGAACTCGCCAAACTCGCCACGCAAGAATCCCCAGCCGCGTTGAACATGCTGGATCAGTGAGTGTGCTTTGTACTGGGTTAGCACACAAACCCGCCGGATGCCTGAGTTGATACAGTTAGACAAGGGGAAGTCGATGATTCGGTACTTACCGCCGAAGGGGGTAGCGGGCTTGGCTCGCCATAATGTAAGCTGCTTGAGACGGCTGCCGCGCCCTCCCGCCAGGATCAGCGCAAGGGTTTCCCGAGTCAGGCGGCTGACGAAACGTGAGGTGATGGCAGCGCTCATGCGTTTAGCGTTCCTCTCTGCTATGATGTTCAGATTTTCGGGATACGGGCGAATTCGCCGCGTCGGGAGCAGTATGACCGTAAGCGTCGAGCGGTCTTTCAAGGTCTTTAAGCATAGATGGTTTCAATGATTTTAGCGATTTGTAGTGTCTGACCCAGGATAATTACTAGGCGAACAGGTGCTCTGCACGTTCAATGATGCGTCCTGACTATAACGATTCTCTACAGGGTTCAGGTTTGGCTAAGGAACCTCTTTTGGTAGATGCAGCTCTGCTGGGTGAAGGTCTTCATCCTGATCCCTGTGCAGTGCTGGGTCGCCATGGGGGGGCGGTGCGCGCCTTTCTGCCGGGAGGGCAGCAGGTTCGTCTTTTTGATCTGAATCAGCCACTGCACCGTTTGGCAGACACTGACTTGTTTGAGTGGCTTGGTGCTAATGATCAGTTACCTGTTCATTATCGGCTGGCTTGGACTGATAGTACAGGATGCGAATGGATCACTTATGACCCCTATAGTTTTATACCGCAGTTAAGTTTGTACGATCTTCATTTATTCAATGAAGGCCGCCATTTGCATGCTTATCGCATTTTGGGGGCACACCGGAGAATTGTAGATCATATTTCTGGGGTGCTATTTGCAGTTTGGGCGCCGAATGCTACTAGTGTCAGCGTGGTAGGTAGTTTTAATAATTGGAATTGTTTGTGTCATCCTTTACGGTGCCGTGGTGGAGTCTGGGAGCTTTTTATTCCTGGTGTAGAGGTGGGTGCTTATTATCAGTTTGCCATTCGTGACTCTCTTACTGGTGAATGGCTGCTTAAAAGTGATCCTTATGGTCATTTTTTTGAGCGCCGCCCGGCAACTGCATCGCTTGTTGTAAAAAATACGCCTTATCCATGGCATGATGATATCTGGATAGCGCATCGCCGTCGACAGAACTGGAATCACGCGCCGCTATCTATTTATGAAGTGCATCTGGGTTCTTGGCAGCGTAACGAGCAGGGTGACTATCTGGGTTATGAAGAACTGGCGCGTCGGTTGGTAGGCTATGTTAGTGCGTTGGGTTTTACGCACATTGAGCTGATGCCGATTACTGAACATCCTTTAGATGCATCTTGGGGTTATCAGACGACGGGTTATTTTGCACCTACTAGCCGTCATGGTAGTCCAGATGATTTTCGTCACTTTGTAGAGTATTGTCATCAGGCGGGTATTGGTGTCATTCTGGATTGGGTGCCAGGTCATTTTCCAAAGGATGTCCATGGTCTTGCCCAGTTTGATGGTACTTTTCTCTATGAGCATGAGGATCCTGAACGTCGTGAGCAATGTGGCTGGGGTACTTTGAAATTTGACTATGCTTGTAATCAGGTAAAGAATTTTCTTTTGGCTAGCGCTTGCTTTTGGTTGGAGGAATGTCATCTGGATGGTCTACGTGTAGATGCAGTCGCTTCTATGCTTTATCTTGATTATGCTCGTGATTCTGGTGAATGGGTGCCCAATTTGTTTGGTGGTAATGAGAATTTGGAAGCTATCGCGTTTTTACGTGAGTTAAATGACGTAGTTCATCGTCGTTATCCGGGGGTTTTGATGATTGCTGAGGAGTCTACTGCTTGGCCGTTGGTAACTCGCCCATCTTGGATGGGTGGCTTGGGCTTTGGTATGAAGTGGAATATGGGTTGGATGAATGATACCTTAGAGTATTTCTCTTGTGACCCACTGGATCGTCATTATCACTATGAGTTGCTAACTTTTGGTCTTTTATATGCTTTTAATGAGAATTTTTTGCTTGCTTTATCACATGATGAAGTCGTTCACGGTAAGAAATCCTTAATCTTGAAGATGCCTGGTGATCGTAGACAGAAATTCGCTACTTTGCGCTTGCTTTATCTTTATATGTGGACTTATCCTGGTAAAAAATTTTTATTTATGGGTAACGAGTTTGCTCAAGAACGGGAATGGGATTATGCAGGAGCTATTGATTGGCGGCTTTTGGATGATTCTGAACATCAGGGTATGCAAAAATTGGTTTGTGATCTTAACAGGATCTATCGACTTATGCCGAGTTTGCATGATTGTGATTTTAATCAGGAAGGTTTTGAGTGGCTGGATTGTCATAATGGTGTTCGCTCGGTAATTGCTTATTTGCGTCATGGCGGTGGCAACGAGCCGGTTGTGGTTGTTATTAATTTTTCATTAGTCACCTGCTTGAACTATCGATTAGGTGTGCCATTATCAGGATTATATCGAGAAGTTTTAAGTTCTAACTCTATTAATTATGGTGGTGATGGTATACCTCGAGATTTACTTTATACTGATTCCTTACCTCATTTAGGTTATCCATATTCATTGATTTTTGATTTACCACCTTTGACTGGTTTAATATTAATGACTACTTCTGATTTAAATAAACCAGTTTTTTAAAAGGAATATTTAAAGACATTTTTATGGTCTTTTTGAAAGTTTTTTTCTGATTTTTAACGGGAGCTCGTCGTGAAGTTGCAGCAGTTGCGCTATTTGCTTGCTATTATTCGTAATAATCTGAATATTTCTTCAGCAGCTGAGAGCTTGTATACTTCTCAGCCGGGAATTAGTAAGCAGTTACGTTTGCTTGAAGAAGAACTGGGCGTTGAGTTATTTAGCCGCAATGGTAAGCATCTTGCTGAAGTGACTCTGGTTGGTCGCCAGATTGTTACCAAGGCTGAAAATATCTTGCGTGAGGTTAATAATATCCAGATTTTAGCTGAAGAGTATCGTGATGATCGGCGTGGCAGCTTATCTATTGCGACGACACATACTCAAGCGCGTTATGCGTTGCCCCCGGTAATTAGGCTGTTTCGTGAGCGTTATCCAGCAGTAACTTTGCAGGTTCATCAGGGTTCTCCTGCACAGATTGCAGAGTTAGTACAGTCTGGTGCAGTGGATTTTGCCATTGCGACTGAGTCGCTGGAGTTGTTTAATGATTTGATTATGATGCCTTGCTATGTTTGGTATCGTTGCGTTTTAGTGCCTCGTGGGCATCCTTTGGCTGACTTGGAGTGCTTAACTTTGCAGGAAGTGGCTCGATATCCTTTAGTCACTTATGTTTTTGGCTTTACTGGACGCTCACAGTTGGATGAAGTATTCCGAGCTGCTCAGCTAAAACCGGTAGTTGCTTTTACTGCTACCGATGCAGACGTTATTAAAACTTATATTCGTCTTGGTATGGGGGTTGGGATCGTTGCGCGTATGGCTTATGATCTTAGGCAGGATCAGGACTTAGTGCGGCTGGATGCTGATCATTTGTTTGCAGCCAATGTTACAAAGATTGGCTTTCGGCGTGGTATGTTTCTTAGATGTTATATGTATGATTTTATTGAATTATTTGCTCCCCATTTAACTCAGGAGCGTGTGCGGATGATAGAGCGTTTACAGACGGGTGATGAGGTGGGTGTGTTGTTTAAGGATTATGAGTTGCCGGTGTTCTAGGCTTTTGTTTTGAACTGATTTTATATGATGTTATAAGAGCGATGTGTATGAATGCGTCCGAGGTGCTCGCTTCGCGTGTTGTGCTACTGAAGTGTTTTGAAATACTACTCGACTGTTTGGATGCTTTTTGCACAGCGGTTCGTCAGGACAGTGCCCTGCCAGTCTGGGTATCGCGCACGGAATCGGATCCGTTGGAAAAGTTTGACATGCGGTTCAAGGCGATCCAGCTTTACCAGGCGCTTTGGTATCAAGGTGACCAGGATGGGCGAGAAACCCTGACCTGCCCAGGCATCGTTGGCGCTAGTCCAGAGACTCTCATCGCTGCCAAACGCTGTAATAGAGCTAAAGATGATTTTAAGGCTGCAGTGTTGGTTTTGAAAGCTCTGGGGCGGTCGGAAATGCAGGTAGCCATGGCTGATTTGCACCAGCGTTGGGGAATCGTATCTTCAGCAATGCGCCGGATGGGTATAGCGCGTTTGAATTTGAAACAGGCTTACCGACATATTCCCCTTCTTGAACAGCGTCCGCTTAAGATTGGTTTTACTTGGTCGAGGCAGGGTCGTGTTATTCAGCGGATTAGTGTGGCGGCTGCCCGCTGTCTTCTGGAACAGCGAGTTGAGACACCTCAAGTTCGCTTGGAATTACAGCGTCTGGCGGAGGTTTCTGAGAAGGAACCATTGGCGCGGGTTCGTGGAGTTTGTCCGCATCTGCGTGCTAACATTGTTTTTGCCGGAACGGGCATGGAGGTGATGCGCCGGTTGATGCAAACTCCGTTGCCTGTTCTGGTTCCATTGCAACAGGGTGAGCGATTACCGGAATTTGTGCCGGTAACGGTGGAACCGCCGGTTAATCTACGATTGCGACGAGCGGATATACGGATTGAGGATGAACCCTTTTTACCTTTGATTCGGGTACATCGTTATCGTAGCTCTTGCAGATGATGATATAAAAATTCTAACACTCTACCGCAGTTGATCGCAAAATCGCCTAAAATGACCTGAAAGAATCTCTCCAAAAACCGATTTCTCAGCTCACCATCCCACCAGGAGACTCCCTCATGTCCGCTCGCGCTCGTGTATGGCCCGGCAATCCCTATCCTCTCGGCGCGACTTGGGATGGCAAGGGAGTCAATTTTGCCCTGTTTTCCGCCCATGCTGAGAAGGTCGAATTGTGTTTGTTCGATTCTTCGGGTCAGCGTGAGATTGAACGCTTGGCCTTGGCTGAAAATACCGACCAGGTTTGGCATGGCTACGTCCCAGGATTGTGGCCGGGGGCGCTTTACGGTTATCGGGTCTCGGGACCCTATGAACCACAGATTGGCCACCGCTTTAACCATCACAAACTGCTGCTTGATCCCTATGCCAAGCAGTTTTATGGGGTGCTGCACCTGCGGGACGAACACTGCGGTTATCAGGTAGGCCACCGGGATGCCGACCTCTCGTTTGATACCCGCGATAATGCTCGCGATATGCTGAAATGTGTGGTGGTAGACACTCGCTTCAACTGGGAAGGCGACCATTGGCCCGAAGTTCCCTGGTCGCGCACGCTGATCTACGAAACCCATGTCCGTGGCTTTACCATTCGCCATGAAGGCGTCCCCCATCACCTGCGCGGCACTTTCGCGGGTCTCGCCCACCCCGAAATCATCAAATACCTGCGCTCGCTGGGCATCACTGCCGTGGAACTGATGCCGGTGCATGCGTTCGTCGATGACCGGTTTCTGACAGACCGTGGGCTGCGCAATTACTGGGGTTATAACACCCTGTGCTTTTTCGCCCCGGAACCACGTTACCTGAGCGGGGGCGATCTGGTCGAATTCAAAACCATGATCAAGCGCCTGCACGATGCTGGTATCGAAGTGCTGCTGGACGTGGTTTACAACCACACCGCTGAGGGCGACCAGATGGGCCCGACCCTCAGTTTCAAGGGCATTGACAATGCATCCTATTATCGGCTGCTTCCTCATGACCGCCGCTATTACATCAATGACACCGGCTGTGGGAATACTCTGAACCTGATGCATCCACGGGTATTGCAGATGGTTATGGACAGTCTGCGCTACTGGGTCAATGAAATGCATGTGGATGGCTTCCGGTTCGACCTGGCGGTGACGCTGGGCCGCGAGGAATACGGCTATGATCGTGCCGGCGGCTTCTTTGACGCCATTCGCCAGGATCCTGCCATGTCACGGGTCAAGATCATCGCCGAACCGTGGGACATCGGGCCGGGGGGCTATCAGTTGGGCGGCTTTCCCGCAGGGACTGCGGAATGGAATGACCGTTTCCGCGATACCGCGCGCCGGTTCTGGCGCGGCGACGATGGCATGTTGTCCAAGCTGTCGCCGAACCTGCTCGCCTCCAGCGACCTGTTCGAGCATGATTTTCGCCGGCCCTGGGCGACGGTCAACTACATCGCCAGCCACGATGGTTTCACCCTGGCTGACCTGGTCAGCTACAACGACCGTCACAACGAGGCCAACGGCGAAAACAACCGCGACGGTCATCCGTCCAACTTCAGCTATAACCACGGCGTTGAAGGACCGACCTCTGACCCCGCGATCCGGGAAAGCCGCCTGCGGCAGCGCCGTAATCTGCTGGCCACCGTCCTGCTGGCTCAAGGGACTCCGATGCTGCTGGCGGGCGATGAACGTGGCCGCACCCAGCAGGGTAATAACAATGCCTATTGCCAGGATAACGAAATCAACTGGCTTTCCTGGGACGATGATTCCTCGGAAGAACGGGAGTTCCTCGATTTTGTCCGTCGCCTGATCATCTTGCGCCGGGAACATCCCGTGCTGCGTCGGCCGCGCTTCATGCACGGTCTGCAAATCTCCAGGACGACCGGGCTGCGCGACGTCGACTGGATCAGCCCAGGCGGCAGCGCCATGAGCGATTACCACTGGCAGGAATCCAAGGCCCGCTGCTTTGGCCTGCTGCTGGCGGGCGACGCTGGCGAATACTTCACCGCCGACGGCTACCCGGAAACCGACGATGCGATGCTGCTGATCTTCAATGCCAGCCCGACCATGGTCCCGTTTCGCCTGCCCACCGTTCGTGGCGCCAGCCACTGGCGCTGCCTGCTCAATACCGCGCAACCACAACAGGCGGCGGGCGAACTACTGCTGGAGGTCGGAGGCGACTTTCCTATGGAACCCTGGGTGGTGACCGTGTTCGCGCTGGTGCTGACCGACGGGGACTAAACGGTTTCCTGAAAACATTTATTCATATAAATAGCATTAAATATTCTTTTTTATTATTTACCCAGACCCTATATAGTTGGGTCTGCGCTTTGGCTCAATCCGGCCCTGCCGAAACCGGGCCTCACCCCCTCCCTCCCATGCTATTTGGAGCTTCGATAGTGCGCGCCATTTTACCTGATGGGGTTACGACCAAGCCCGCGGACATCGCGAATGGTGGGGATGACCGCGTATGAAGCTGCGATTGCGCCAACCCAGCGTGCTGCCTGGGTTTGGCCTGACGCTCGGTTTCGCCATCGGTTATCTGAGCCTGATTGTGCTCATTCCGCTGGCGATGGCGTTTCTGCGCGCGTTCGACCTGAGCTGGGACCAGTTCTGGCAAGTCGTCACCGCACCCCGGGTCGTTGCCTCCTACCGCCTGACCTTTGGCGCTGCGTTCCTGGCTGCGGCCTTTAACACCGTCTTCGGTCTGATCGTCGCCTGGGTATTGGTGCGCTACCGGTTTCCCGGTCAGCGTCTGGTGGATGCGCTGGTGGATTTGCCCTTCGCTCTGCCCACCGCCGTCGCCGGCATTACTCTGGCAACCCTTTATTCCAGCAATGGCTGGATCGGCCAGTACCTTAGGCCGCTGGACATCAAGGTCGCTTTTACCCCGCTGGGCGTGATCGTGGCTCTGGTTTTCATCAGCCTGCCGTTTGTGGTGCGCACCGTCCAGCCGGTGCTGGAGGATCTGGAAACCGAAGTCGAGGAGGTCGCAGCCAGTCTGGGCGCGGATCGCTGGCAGATTTTCCAGCGCATCATCTTCCCGGCGATTCGACCCGCGCTCCTCACCGGTTTCACCCTGGCTTTTGCCCGCGCCATTGGCGAGTACGGTTCCGTGATCTTCATCGCCGGCAATCTGCCGATGGTGTCGGAAATCACGCCCCTGCTGATTGTCGCTAAACTGGAGCAGTACGATTATAGCGGCGCAGCAGCAGTGTCGGTCGTCATGTTGGTGATTTCCTTTATTTTGCTGCTGTTGATTAACCTGTTCCAGCGCTGGAGTCGGCTGCAAGGCGGCGCGGAGGCGATGCCATGAGCGGTTCCACGCCTCGCGCGGCCTCCGCCACCACGACTGAAGCGCCTCTGATTCGCGGCGCGCTGATCACCATAGCGTTGATTTTCTTGACCCTGTTCCTGTTTATACCGCTGGCGGCAGTGTTCTACGAAGCGCTGCGCAAGGGCGTCGGCGTCTATCTGGCGGCGATCACCGATCCCTACGCGCTGGCGGCGATTCGCCTGACCCTGCTGAGCGCCGCTATCGCCGTGCCGCTCAATATGATCTTTGGCATTGCCGCCGCCTGGGCGATCGCTCGATTCGAGTTCTACGGCAAAAGCGTGCTGATTACCCTGATTGATCTGCCCTTCGCCGTTTCGCCGGTCATCGCCGGACTGATCTATGTATTGCTGTTTGGCGCTCAGGGTTGGCTGGGGCCGTGGCTGGCGGCGCATGACATCAAGATTATTTTTGCCGTGCCGGGCATCGTGCTGGCTACGGTGTTCGTCACCGTGCCGTTCGTTGCCCGCGAGTTAATCCCGCTCATGCAGGCTCAAGGCGCTGATGAGGAAGAAGCGGCGCTGGTGTTGGGCGCAAGCGGCTGGCTGACCTTCTGGCGCATCACCCTGCCCAATATTCAGTGGGGCCTGCTGTATGGCGTGGTGCTCTGCACGGCCCGCGCTATGGGCGAGTTCGGCGCCGTATCGGTGGTATCCGGCCATATCCGGGGCCTGACCAATACCTTGCCTCTGCATGTCGAAATTCTTTACAACGAATACCAGTTCGCTGCCGCCTTTGCCTGCGCTTCGCTGCTGACTCTGCTGGCGCTGGTCATGCTGGCGATCAAGGCGCTGATTGAGGGCCGGACCCACCGGCAACAGCGCGCCATGCTGGCTAGAGAGACATCATGAGCATCGAAGTTCAAGGATTGCATAAGCGTTTTGGCGCATTCGTGGCCCTCAACGGTGTCGACCTGACGATTCCGCCCGGCCAACTGGTCGCTCTGCTTGGCCCGTCTGGTTGTGGCAAGACTACCTTGCTGCGCATTATCGCCGGGCTGGAAACCGCCGACCAAGGCTGTGTGCTGTTCAACGGCGAAGATGCGACCCAGCGTCATGTGCGTGAACGCGGGGTTGGCTTCGTGTTTCAGCATTACGCGCTGTTCCAGCATATGACCGTGTTTGAGAATGTGGCCTTTGGCCTGCGAGTGCGGCCACGCGCTACCCGCCCTACCGAGGCGGACATCCGCGCCAAGGTGCAGGCGCTGCTGGATCTGGTGCAGATGGGTTGGCTGGCCAACCGTTACCCTAACCAATTGTCGGGTGGACAGCGCCAGCGCATCGCCCTGGCGCGGGCGCTGGCGGTAGAACCTCAGGTGCTGCTGCTCGATGAACCGTTCGGCGCGCTGGACACCAAGGTGCGCAAGGAGTTGCGCCGCTGGTTGCGCCGCCTGCATGACGAGTTGCATATCACCAGTGTGTTCGTCACCCATGATCAGGAGGAAGCGCTGGAAGTGGCCGATCAGATCGTGGTGATGAACCACGGCCATGTTGAACAGATCGGCTCGCCTCAGCAGGTGTATGACGCACCCGCCACTCCGTTCGTTTACCAGTTTCTCGGCAATATCAACCTGTTCCACAGCCGAGTTCATGCCGGTTGGGCGCGGGTCGGTGGATTACGGATGCCGGTGCCCGAGTATGATGATACGGAACACGCGCCCGCCATGGCCTATGTGCGCCCGCACGACATTGATCTGTTGCGTGAACCGGAAGATAACGACACGACCCTGGCGGCGACGATTAACCGGGTTTCCCAGTTGGGTTCGCTGGTGCGGCTGGAGTTGACGCAAATGCCGGGGGGTGAAGTGGCCGAGGTGGAAATGACCCGTGAACGCTACGCGGCTGATCCGCTGCAAACCGGTGATCTGGTGTTCATCAAGCCACGGCAATGGCGAGTCTTTCTGCAGGAAGATTCAAATCTGGCGCCACCGGCCCATTGGAGCGGCGACGGCGATGGCATTTGAGCACGCGACCGCTCCCGACAAGCCAACCCTCGCCAGTCTGATAAGCTGTCACGATGAATCTTTTCGATCAGGTCGCCGCAGCCCGGATTCAGGACGCCATCGAGCCGGGCGAGTTACGTGATTTGCCCGGCCCGAATTCATTTCCCGCCTCGCTGACCTCGTTGGATTTATGCGAGCATCCACTGCGATGCGAACTCGACCGGGAGTTCCACGCTCGACCCTTCGAGCGGCTGGAAACCCCGCGACTCATCTCGCATCTGGCGTTACTATCTGGAGCAGGCGCTGAAGCCATCGAGCGGGATCGTGCGCATATCGCTCGCCTCTGTGCGCACTATGGCGTGGCCCTGCCTGCGTCGGGCGCGGTGCATCTCAGTGTGGACTTCGGGCCGTTCCGGCTTAAATGGGAACGACATTCGGAATTCTCCGCCTACACCCTGATCCGCCCGGTCGCGGCGGGTGAGAGGTGGTTCGCCGCACCGCCGATCGAATTGTTGCCCCGGAGCTGGCGGGCTGATCTGGTTGGCGAACTGTTGATTGCTACTCATTTAGTCCTTTGGCTCGAATCCGACCCGCCTGTGACCGCAGAGGCTCTGCGCCCCCTGTTTAGCGTATCGAATCTGAATGGTTGCCAGGTTGCCGACGGCGCTGCGATGGTCTGGAGCGATTTTCGGATCCATCCCGATGGGTTTACGAGAATTTTGATATTGGATCGAGGGCTGCGCGCCACTCAGGCTGGAAGACTGGTCCAGCGTCTGCTGAATATTGAAACCTACCGGCTCATGGCGATGCTGGCCTTCCCTCTGGCCCGTCAGGTTGGCGGTGAGATTACCCGGATTGAGGGTCAGTTGGCCGATCTGACCTGGCGCATGAACCAGAATGCTGGCCTGGAACAGGACCATGCCTTGCTGGCGGAACTGTCGGGATTGGCGGCGGATATGGAACGGATAACGGCCTCGACTACTTATCGATTTGGGGCCAGCCGCGCCTATTACGATCTGGTGGAACGCCGTATTGCTGAATTGCGTGAAATTCGGGTGCCCGGCGTGCAAACTTTGCAGGAATTTGCCGACCGCCGTTTGGCGCCGGCCATGCGCACGGTGCGCTCGGTAGGTGAGCGGCAGGATTTGCTGTCCGCCCGCATTGCCCGCGCTGCCAACCTGTTGCGAACCTACGTGGATGTGGCCCTGGAGCAGCAGAACCGCGATTTATTGCGCTCCATGGATCGGCGGGCGGATTTGCAGTTGCGCTTGCAGGAAACAGTCGAAGGGTTGTCGGTGGTGGTGCTGAGCTATTATCTGGTGGGACTGGTCAGCTATGCGGTCAAAGCGCTCAGCAAGCTGGGCTTGCCGTTGAACCCTGATTTGGCGGCGGGCCTGGCTATTCCGGTGGTTTTAGCCGTGGTCGGTTTGGGGATGCGCCGGTTGCGACGGAGGCTTGCTCATTGCGAGGGATAGAATGGGTTTTTACTGTGGGGAATGATGGCGCAAGGAGATGATGATATAAAAACATATAAAACTCAGCAGTTACACCAAGCTGCCCCAATCAGGGCGAATCTTCGTCCTCCCCGAGATCGGAACCATCGCCCTCGGGATGCAACAGCAAGACCCGCTCCGGCGCGGATTCCGCCAATTTCACCGCCGTTTCCCGGGGCGTCAGCGGAAAATCGAACTCGTCGCGGTCGCCGCGCAAAATCGCCAGCCGCCCCAGCGCCAAAGCCCTGCGTTGCGGCGCAGTGACCCGGATGGCGCGAATCCAGCGACCATCGTGATCCAGAAAGTTGTAGAAAATCTCGGCTTTGGGATCGTTAAGGCGATGGCTGTCAATCAACTGCCGAGTGCGGGCCACCCCTTCCCGCCGCTGCTTCTCGGCCTCGCGCTCCAGATTGAGCCGTCGATCCTGCTCCCGCTTACGGGCCGCTTCAGCTTCCGCCTGTCGACGCACTTCCGCCTGCTGCGCCGCCTCTTCATCGGCCACCGCCTTGCTTTTCTTGCGCTGATGATCTTGCCGGCGGGTGTCGGAATCCAGCTTTTTGGCCTTGTCCGCCGACACCAGTCCGGCTTTCAGCAATTCATCCCGCAGCGACATCGTTTTCCCCTCTCCCCCAACCTCTCGCCGACTGAAGGGGCGTTTCTCAATATAAAATCCGGGTCCGAATGGTCCCGGCGACGGTTTCCAACCGTTTCTTCAACTGCAAGGTTTCGGTCCGTTCACCGCCGTCGATATCAATCACCACATAGCCAATTCGCGGATTGGTTTGCAGATATTGACCGGCGATATTGATCTGTTGCTCGGAGAAAACCGCGTTGAGCTGCGACAGCACCCCAGGCTGATTGCGATGAATATGCAACAGGCGATGCTTGCCGGGATGCTCGGGCAGGGCTACTTCCGGGAAATTGACCGAACTGACCGTCGAACCGTTGTTGCTGTACTTGATCAGCTTGCCCGCCACCTCCAGGCCGATATTCTGCTGCGCCTCCTCGGTGCTGCCGCCGACATGCGGCGTCAACAACACAGTGTCGAAGGCGCGCAACGGGGATACGAACTCCTCCTCATTGGCCTTCGGCTCCACCGGAAAAACGTCAATCGCCGCGCCCGCCAGATGTCTGACCTCCAGAGCCTGCGCCAGCGCGTCAATATCCACCACAGTCCCCCGCGCGGCGTTGATCAAGCAGGCGCCAGGCTTCATCCGCATCAGTTGCGCCGCTCCGATCATTCGCCAGGTCTGCGGGGTTTCCGGCACATGCAGGGTCACGACATCGGCCACCTCCAGCAGCCGATCAAGCGCCGGCAGGGGTTGGGCGTTGCCCAGCGCCAGTTTGGTTTCGATGTCGTAATACACCACGCGCATGCCCAGCGCCTCGGCCAGCACCCCCACCTGGGTGCCGATGTGGCCGTAGCCGACGATGCCCAAGCACTTGCCGCGCGCCTCGTGCGAGCCGGTTGCGGTTTTCACCCAGCCGCCGCGATGGGCTGCCGTGCTGCGCTGGGGAATGCCGCGCAACAGCAGGATGATTTCCGCCAGCACCAGTTCGGCCACGCTGCGGGTATTGGAGAACGGCGCATTGAAAACCGGGATGCCGCGTTCCTGGGCGGTATCGAGATCGACCTGATTGGTGCCAATACAGAAGCAACCGACCCCAATCAAGCGGGGTGCATGTTCAAACACCCGGGCGGTCAACGCGGTGGCGGAGCGGATGCCAACGATGTAGGCGTCGCGGATCGCTTCCAGCAGGCGCGATTCCGGCAGCGCTTTCGGGTGATAATCAATGTGGGTATAGCCGTCCGCCTGGAACGCTTCCACGGCGCTGGCGTGGAGACCTTCCAGCAGCAGAATCTTGATCCTGCTTTTATCCAATGAAGTCTGGGTCATAGGTGCGCCGGTTTTGCCAATGATAGAATGGCGCTGAACATAACCCCTCTGGGCGGGACTGGCAACCTTCGCCCTTGCAACCTGGAGCGCCCATCGTTGTGACTCTGCGTGACCCGAATGCATCCGCCGCTCTGCTCGACGGCATCCGCGCCTTCATTGAACCCGCCCACGTCCGCACCGATACGGACATCCGCCTGAACTATGGGCGCGACTGGACCCGGCTGCATACGCCGAACCCGCTGGCCGTCGTGCTGCCCGGTCACCTCCACCAGGTACAACAGTTGGTGCGCTACGCCAATGAGCATCACCTGGCGCTGGTTCCCTCGGGCGGACGCACTGGCCTGAGCGCTGGGGCGGTCGCCTGCCGGGGCGAAATCGTAGTGTCTCTGGCGCGAATGAACCGGATTCTCGACTTTGATCCCACCGACCGCAGCGTAACCTGCGAAGCCGGCGTCATCACTGAAGTTCTGCAAAATCAGGCCCGTGACCATGGATTGTATTATCCGGTGGACTTTGCCTCGCGCGGGTCCAGCCAGATCGGCGGCAACATCGCCACCAACGCCGGTGGCGTCAAGGTGGTTCGCTACGGCCTGACCCGCGACTGGGTGACCGGTTTGAAGGTCGTCACCGGGCGGGGCGATGTGCTCGATCTCAACCGGGGGCTGATCAAGAACGCCAGCGGCTACGACCTGCGCCACCTCTTCATCGGCAGCGAAGGAACGCTGGGGATCATCGTCGAGGCCACCCTGAAGTTGACTCGCCCCCCGTGCGAGCCGGTGGTGATGGTGCTGGGCGTCCCCGATCTGGACTGCATCATGGCGCTGTATCACGCTTTTCGGAACCAACTGGAATTGAGCGCCTTTGAGTTCTTCTCGGAACTGGCGTTAGGTCATGTGATCGCCAAAGGTCTGCATCGCCCTTTTGAAACCGAAACGCCCTATTACGTCCTCGTCGAGTTCGAGAATCCGGACGGACTGCACACCGATACCGCGCTGTCCCTGTTTGAGCAGTGCGCCGAGCAGGACTGGCTGGCGGATGGCGTGATCAGCCAAAACCAGACCCAGGCGCAGGAACTCTGGCGGTTGCGCGAAGATATCAGCGAATCGATCTCCGCCCATCAGCCTTACAAAAACGATATTGCACTGCGGATTTGCCGGGTTCCGGGGTTCCTGACCGAAGCCGATGCGCTGCTGAGGCGGGAATATCCGGATTTCGAGGTGCTGTGGTACGGCCATATCGGCGACGGCAACCTGCATATCAACATTCTCAAGCCGGCGGCTCTGGACAGCGCAGCGTTTGCGGAAAAATGCGGAGCCGTCAGCGAACAGCTCTTCACGGTGCTGCAACGGCACGGCGGCAGCATCTCCGCCGAACACGGGGTGGGCCTGCTCAAAAAGCCGTATCTGCACTACACCCGCGATGAAACCGAAATCGGCTATCTGCGGGCGATCAAGCAGGTGTTTGACCCCAACGGCATCATGAATCCGGGGAAGATTTTCGACACTTGATCCGCAGCGCCCGCAACGGCTTCATTACCCCAAGCCACCTCTCAAGCGGACGCCACGTTCCATGACCTTGCATGACCGTCGGCACCCCGCGCTCCTCCTGCTACTGGGGTTGTTTTTGCTGTTGATCGTCGGCGTGGCGCGGGCGCAGGACGCCCTGACCCTGCCGTCCTTCAGCAGTGATCCACTGAAGATCGCCGAACGCCAAACCGCCTTGCGCCAGACTCTGGCTGAACAGCGGGCGACGATTGAGCAGTTGCGGCAGGATCTGACGCGGGTCAATGCCGAGCAACCCGGCCAACTGTACGCTCTGCAAGGCGAAATGGTGGCCGCAACCACGGTGGAGCGCGCCCGACTCGATCATGACGCCCTGCAACTCAAACAGGCCCATGTGCAAGACGATATCGATAGCGCCCAGCGCCAGATCAAGGCGCTGGAACCGGCGATTGCGACGTTAGCAGCCCAGGAGCAACTGCTGAAAAATCCGGCCAAGGATGCCCCCCCGGAAATGGACAGGACCAAACAACAGGCGCAAATCAGTCGCCTGCTGGAGCAGCGCCGCACCGATCTCGAACTCGAACAGGAAAATCTGCAAAATCTCAAGGAATGGCGGGCGCTGCTCGAACAGCGCCGCACCCTGGCGGCGCAATGGCGCGACCGCCTGGAGGAAATCTATCTACGGCAGCAAGCCCAGGAACGCCAAGAAGCCCAACAGGATCGCGCCACCCGGCTGGAACGGGAACAACAGGAGCAACTCAACCAGGCGGAGGAACTGCGCACCCGCCTGCAACGCGACAGCGAGAAACTGTCCGAGGCGCAGCAGTCCTTTCTGAAAATCAGTATTCAGACCGCTGAGGAGCGCGCCCAACTGCGGCGCTGGGACTACCGTCTGGCCGCGATCAGCGACGAACTGACCCACTGGGGTGGTGTGGCTACGGTCCAGAATACGGAGCCTCGCGGCTTTCAGGAAGGCCTTCGCCAGTTGACCGTGCTCCGTAGCGAACTGCGTGAAATCGGTCATCTGCTGGAGTCCCGCCTCGAACGGCTTCACCAGCAACAGCAGCAGGTCATCCCGCTGGAATCCGGCAGCAGCAGCGCCAGCGACCAGCGGGTCAACGAACAAACGCGCCGGCTGCTGATCGAACTGGAACAGGAATTCCGCCAGAGCCAGGAACGCCTGGGAGAACAGAGCGACCGCATGGACCGCTTGCGGGAACGGCTGGAAAGCGCGCACGAGCAACGCACCCGCCAGAATTTGCTGGCGCGCGAATCGTGGCTCTTGTTCAGCCCGGAACAATGGCCCGCCACTGCGGCGGAACTGGGCAAGGCGCCCGGTATTCTGGCGCACCAGATCCGGCTAAGCGTTGAATCGGCGCTCGCGGTCATGACCGAAGCGAGCATCGGACAGTGGTTCAGCCTGATCGGTCTGATCGTGCTGCTTGCGGTTCTGACGACGCTGGGCCGCCGCCGCCTGGCCCGCATTGCAGAGCGTTACGCCGCCGATCAGGACAGCAGCTTGGCCCATCTCCTCGTTCTGACCGTTGCGCGCCTCCTGCGCCGAAATCTGTGGGGCATCGCCCTGGCCGCCGCGCTGGCGCTGGGACTGTGGCTGATGGCCGTACCCCAGCCCGCGTTGGCTATCTTGCTCACCCTGGTGCTATTCGGGGTCAGTATTAAAACGCCCCTCGACCTGGCCTGGCTGCTGTTGGCGGCGCCCGATCGGCCCGCCGCGCAGCGTAGTCCACACCTCTATACGCTGGTGTTCTGGATTCTGCTGGGCGGCGGCATCCTCAGCACCCTGCTGATTCTGGCCCATGCCAGCGCACTGCCGTATCCCGCTCTTCGAGTGCTGGATCAAGCGTTCCTGTTCTACTGGCTGGTTATTTGCTATCCCCTGCTGCGCTTGCGGCGCCTGCTGCTGGAGACACTGGCGGAACGCTATGACGGTCAGTTCTGGCGCGGGGCCATGCGCCTGCTCACCCTGCTGCTGCCTTTGGCTCTGGCGGGCGCGGCGCTGTTGAGCCTGGCCGGCTATCTCAATCTGGCCTGGTTGATCGTCTGGCGACTGTTGACGTTGGTGGGCGTCCTGCTCATCTGGCTACTCTTGCGCAGTCTGATCGATGAGTGGATCGTGTTTCTGAAAAACCAGGCCATCGCTCGCAGCAACCAAGGTCTAGTCTGGACCCAGAACATTCTCGCCCCCCTGAACGGCACCTTACGCTGGCTGCTCCTGCTGATGGCGGGCGCTATCCTGCTGGATCTCTACAGCGAACAGGGCCTGCTCTTCACCTTCTGGACCTCGGTGGCCTGGCGGCCGGTATTGATCACCTTTGCCCTGGTCCTGGTGAGCTACGAAGGACTCCTGATTCTGGCCGGCTGGCTGGTCGAGCAAACGCAAAGTACCTTCGGCGGCGCTCTGATCCGCCATCTGCGGCAACCGCTGGGTTGGCTGGCGCCGGTGATCGCCGCCCAGTTATTGCTGCCGACCCTGGAACTGTCAGCGCTCATCACCGAGCGCCTTCACCATGCCCTGGTTCTGATTAACATCGCGGCTATCGGCTGGCTGCTGGTGCGCCTGACCTCGGTAGCGGAAGACGTTTTGCAGCAGAATTACCTGATCAACGTCCAGGATAATCTGGGTGCCCGCCGCCTTCGGACCCAGTTCCAGATGGTCCGGCGGATCGTGGTAATCGTGGTGCAGGTGCTGGCGCTGTCGGTGATGATGATGACCTTCCCCAGAATCCGTGAACTGGGCGCGGGCCTGCTGGCCTCGGCGGGCGTCGCCGGCATCGTGATCGGCGTCGCCGCCCGGCCGTTTCTGGAGAACCTGATCGCCGGCGTGCAAATCGGCCTGACCCAGCCAATTCGCATCGAAGACGTGGTGATCGTGGAAGGAGAATGGGGCCGGATCGCCGAAATCAGCGCCACTCATGTGGTGGTGCGCCTGTGGGATGACCGGCGATTGATCGTGCCGCTCAACTACTTCAATACCAAACCGTTCCAGAACTGGACCTGGACCAACTCCGAGTTGTCGGGCACAGCGTTCTTCTCGGTGGATTACACCTTTCCAGTCGAGACGGGACGGCAGGAACTCAAGCGCATTCTCGACGAATCCGGCTTATGGGACGGGCGCGCCTGGAATTTGCAAGTGACGGACGCCACCGACCGAACCGTGACCTTGCGCGCCTTAATGAGCGCCCCTGACGCGCCAACGGCCTGGAACTTGCGCTGTCTGGTGCGAGAGCGGTTCATCGCCTTCCTGCAAGCACAGTATCCGCAATGCCTGCCGCACACCCGATTCAGCGAGTCGCAGAGCGCGGCACAGTTGCTGAACACGGTGCGTCCCCTCGCATAGCATCGGCACAGGTCACCGCCACTCAGGCGGGGGCCACGCCCTCATCCCCGAATTTGCCCGTCACCCAGCACCACGAATTTCAGCGTCGTCAATCCATCAACACCGACCGGGCCGCGCGCGTGCAATTTGTCGGTGCTGATGCCGATTTCCGCGCCCAGCCCGTACTCGCCACCGTCGGCGAAGCGGGTAGAGGCGTTCACCATCACCGAGCTGGAATCAACCTCGCGCAGGAACCGCCGCGCCCGGCCATAGTCCTCGGTGACGATGGCGTCGGTATGCGCGGAACCATAAGTGGCGATGTGCGCCATGGCTTCGTCCAGGTCTTTCACCACCCGCACGGCCAGAATCGGGGCCAGATATTCAGCGTACCAGTCCTCTTCGGTCGCTGCCGTGATGCCAGGCAAAATGCCCTGGGCGCGCGCGCAGCCACGCAATTCCACGCCGGCCTCCTGATACATTTTGCCCAGGGTCGGCAATACCCGCTCGGCGACGCCCTCGGCCACCAGCAGGGTTTCCATGGTGTTGCAGGTGCCGTAGCGCTGAGTTTTGGCGTTGTAGGCCACGGTCACCGCCTTGTCGAAATCGGCGCGGTCGTCGATATAGACATGGCAGACCCCATCCAGATGCTTGATCACCGGCACCCGCGCCTCGCGGCTGACCCGCTCGATCAGACTCTTGCCGCCGCGCGGCACAATCACGTCCACGTATTCGACCATGGCGATCAGCGCCCCAACGGCGGCGCGGTCGGCGGTCTCGATCACTTGTACGGTATCGGCGGGCAGACCGACGGCGGCCAACCCCTGCTGGATGCAGGCGGCTATCGCCTGATTGGAATGCAGCGCCTCGGAGCCGCCGCGCAGGATAGCCGCGTTGCCCGCTTTCAGACACAGCGCGGCGGCGTCGGCGGTCACGTTGGGCCGCGATTCGTAGATGATGCCGATTACACCCAGCGGCACCCGCATCTTGCCGACCTGGATTCCCGACGGGCGGTATTTCAGATCGGTGATTTCGCCGACCGGATCGGGCTGAACGGCGATTTCACGCAAACCCTGAGCCATGGCCTGGACGCCCTGGGTGGTCAGTTCCAGACGATCCAGCAGCGCCGGCTCCAGTCCAGCCGCGCGGCCAGCATCCAGATCGCGCTGATTGGCGGCCAACAGGGCGGCTTCGGCGGCGGTCAGCGCTTCGGCGATAGCCAACAGAGCGGCGTTCTTGACCCGCGTTTCGGCGCAGCCAATGACTCGGGACGCGGCGCGCGCGCGCTGGCCCACTCCGGTCATGTAGCGGTCGATAGCGCTGGCGGTTTCGTGGTGAGTGTTCATTGATCAATCCACCTCGTGACCGGCGGCAGGGCCGGCGCCGAACGGTCAGCGTTCAGTTCAAAGTTCATCAGGCCAAAGCGGCTGGCCGGCCAGTCGCAAGCCCGCCGCCAGCAATGCATCCCACGGCGAACCGGGTTCGATGCCTTTGATGGTGTGGTCAATCTGGGCGCAGGCGTTCAACAAGCGCCGACATTGGCGCAGGGTCAACCGCGCCAGGGCCTGGTGCAGCGGCGGCTTGCGCTTGTCCCAGATTTTATAGGCGGCGAACACGGGATCCAGCGGTTGTCGCCGTTCCCGGGCAAAGGCCAGCGCGTTCAGCACCCGGACCTCGCGATGCAGCGCCCAGTTGACCAGCACCGGCTCGACCCCTTCGCCGCGCAACCCGTCCAGAATCCGCGCGACCCGCTCCGGTGGTCCAAGCAGCGCGGCGTCCACAAAAGCATAGATGCTGTAACGGGCGCTGTCGCTCACTGCGGCCAGCACCGCTTCGGCGGTCAACACCCGTTCCGGGGTGAGCAACGTCAGCTTTTCAATCTCCTGGGCGGCGGCCAGCAGGTTGCCCTCGACCCGCTCGCCGAGCAGCGCCACCGCTTCCGGCGTGGGTTGCAAACCCCGCTCCCGCATCCGGCGCTCTATCCAGCCTGGCAGTTGCCGCGCGTCCACCACCGTTGCGGGCACGGTCACGCCGGCTTCGTCCAGCGCCATAAACCAGCGGGTTTTCTGGGTTTGCCAATCCAGCTTGCCGGCGCTGATCAGCAACACGGCATCGGCGGCAGGCCGCGCAGCATAATCGCTCAGCGCCTTCGCCCCGGCATCACCGGGCTTGGTCTCGCCCAGCCGCAGTTCCAAAAGTCGCCGGCTGGCGAACAGCGACGGACTGGCGGCGAGCTGGCGCAGCGTGTGCCAGTCAAACCCAGCGCCTGCGGTCAGGATCTCCCGTTCCCCGCACCCCTGCTGACGGGCGGCGGTGCGGATCAGGTCGACGGCTTCCTGCGCCACCAGCGTTTCTTCACCATAGATCAGATACAACGTCGCCAGGGTCTTGCGCAGATGCGCGGCAAGCTGGTCAGGGCGCAATCTCATGATTTCAGCGCCTGCAAGCGGCGGATGATTTGCCAGGCCAATTCATCGGCCATGCTGCCGGCCAGCGATTCCTGCGCTGCTTCAAAACCCAGCACTCGGGTTTCATCGAACAGCAGGGTGCGATTGGCGCTGAGACTTTCCGGGGCGATCAGGATTTTACCGTTGGCCAGGGTGACCTGGTAGCTGGCGCTGTAAGCCAGCCAGTATTGCCGCTTGATATCGAAGCGGTCCGCCGCCACCGCGCGGCGGCCGCCGCCCTCGCTGAGAATGGTGATGGTGGCGGTCGCCTGAGCGGGGTCACGGGTCACGGTGACGCCATTGCTGGCCAGCAGCAGCGGCAGTCGGCGGCTGAGCGCGCCGGGTGGCGCACCAATGGCCTGTTGACTTTGCACAGACACCACCGCCAGTTCCGGCGGCAATTGCGCCTGACCGCGCGGCTGGAAACCGCAGCCGGTCAGCAGCCCTGCGAGGATGGCGAGTCGCAAGTAGCGAGTCGCGAGTCGGGCGGTGATCATGGCGCATTCCTGTCGCAATGACGGGCGAAAGGCATCAGCAGACCACATTCACCAGCTTGCCGGGCACAATCACCAGCTTGCGAATCGGTCGGCCTTCGATGAAGCGCTGCACATTCGGCTCATTCTGCGCGGCCTGCTCGATAGCGGCCCGGTCAGCGTCCACGGGAACCTCGATTTGGCCGCGCAGCTTGCCGTTGACCTGCACCACCAGCGTCACCTGGTCGCGCATCAGCGCCGTGGCGTCAGGCGCTGGCCAGGCTGCGTTCAGCACGTCGTCGCCGTACCTCAGTTCCCGCCACAGGGCATGGGTGATGTGCGGAACGATGGGCGACAACAACCGCAGCAGGATGCTCAATCCCTCGCGGCGCACCGCAGCGGCGGGAATTTCTGTTCCCGGCTCGATGCGCGTCAGCGCGTTCAGAATCTTCATGCCGCCGGACACCACGGTGTTGAACTGGTGGCGGCCAAAGTCGAACAGCGCCAGCCGCAGCGCCTCATGCACCTCGCGGCGCACCATCCGCAAGGGGTTGGACAGAACCGCCGCGTCGACTTCACCCACCGTGCGGAGGGTTTCCTGATGTTCGGCGGCGTAAGCCCACAACCGGCGCAGGAAGCGGTAGGCGCCCGCCACCCCGGAATCCGACCATTCCAGCGCCTGGTCGGGCGGCGCGGCGAACATCATGAACAAGCGGGCGGTGTCGGCGCCGTATTGCTCGATCAGCGCCTGCGGGTCCACGCCATTATTTTTGGACTTGGCCATTTTTTCGATGCCGCCGATGGCGACCGGCTGGCCGTCGCTGCGCAACAGCGCGGCGACCGGTCGGCCCCTGTCGTCGGTCTGCACCGTGACCTCGGCGGGATTGAGCCACTGTTTGCGGCCATCCACGCCTTCCCGGTAAAACGTCGGGGCCACCACCATGCCTTGCGTCAGCAGGTTGGCGAACGGTTCGGAAACCGGGGTCAGACCCAGATCGTGCATCACCTTGGTCCAGAACCGCGCATACAGCAGGTGCAAAATGGCGTGTTCGATACCGCCGACGTACTGATCCACCGGCATCCAGTAGTCGGCGCGGGCATCGGTCATGGTCGCCGCGCCGGGCGTGCAATAGCGGAAGAAATACCAGGACGAATCCACAAACGTGTCCAGGGTGTCGGTCTCGCGCCGCCCCGGCTGGCCGCACTTCGGGCAGGGGCAATGCAGGAATTCTGCGTATTTGTTCAGCGGATTGCCGGAACCTTCCGGGATTAAATGATCGGGCAGCACCACCGGCAACTGCTCATCGGGTACTGGAGTCGCACCACAGGATGGGCAATGAATGATCGGGATCGGCGTGCCCCAATAGCGCTGCCGGGACACACCCCAGTCGCGCAACCGCCAGATCACCTTCTTTTCGCCCAGCCCTCTGGCGTGCAAATCGGCGGCAATGGCGTCTACTGCCTGGTCAAAATCCAGCCCGTCGTATTTGCCGGAGTTGATGCAAACCCCGTAGTCGGCGTAGCTCTCCTGCCACGGTGCGGGCGTGGCGTCGCCCGCGCGGGTGCGGATCACCGGTTTAATGGGCAACTGATACTGGTGAGCGAAGGCGAAATCGCGCTCGTCGTGAGCCGGCACCGCCATCACCGCACCTTCGCCGTAGCCCATCAGCACATAGTTGGCTACCCACAGCGGCAACGCCTCACCGCTCAGCGGGTGAGTCACGGTCAGGCCGGTGGGCATCCCTTTCTTTTCCTGAGTCGCCAGTTCGGCCTCGGTGACGCCACCCTGCCGGCATTCGTCGATGAACGCGGCCAGCGCGGGATGATCCTGGGCGGCGTACAACGCCAGCGGATGCTCGGCGGCCACCGCGACGTAGGTCGCGCCCATCAAGGTGTCGGCGCGGGTGGTGAACACCCAGAGAATGCCGGAATCGCTCGAACCCTCTCCCCCAGCACCTCTCCCAGAAGCGGGAGATGGGAGTAATGCGTAGGGAAAGCCAATCCGCACCCCGTGGCTCTTGCCGATCCAGTTTTTCTGCATCAGCTTGACCTGTTCGGGCCAGCCGGGCAGGTGATCGAGTTCCGCCAGCAGTTCCTCAGCGTATTGGGTGATCGCCAGGTAATACATCGGGATTTCGCGCTTCTCGACCAGCGCGCCGGTGCGCCAGCCGCGCCCGTCAATCACCTGTTCGTTGGCCAATACGGTTTGATCGACCGGATCCCAGTTGACCACGCCGGTCTTCAAATACGCGATGCCCTTCTCCAGCATTCGCAGGAACAACCATTGATTCCAGCGGTAATACTCGGGGGTGCAGGTTGCCACTTCCCGCGTCCAGTCCACTGCGAACCCGAGCAGGCGCAATTGCCGCTTCATGTAGGCGATGTTGTCAAATGTCCATTGCGCCGGGGCCACACCGCCGGCCATCGCCGCGTTCTCCGCCGGCAGGCCGAACGCATCCCAACCCATCGGCTGCAACACATTTTTGCCCAGCATCCGCTGATAGCGGGCCATGACATCGCCGATGGTGTAGTTGCGCACATGGCCCATGTGCAACCGTCCGCTGGGATAGGGAAACATCGACAGGCAGTAAAATTTCTCGCGGCCCGGCTCCTCGCGAACCGCGAAGACCCGTCGCTCATCCCAGTAGCTTTGCGCTTCCGCTTCAATCACTTGCGGGTTGTAAGACTCGGCAATCACGGCGATTTCCTGGCTTTTAAACGAAGTGCGGTAAGATAGCACAGGTTCCGATCCTGGCAGCAAATACCCACTGGATGGAGCCTTATCATTAAAGTATGTCGCAAGGAGAACCCGATGCTGGCCATAACGATGACATGCCAAGTCACCGCCGAACGTACCGTGACGATCCGGTTACCAGATCATGTCGCACCTGGGCCACATGAAATGGCCGTGATTCTTGATGCGGCGACGGTGGATACTCCGCCAACTGACGATCACGAACAGATCAGGACACAGCGCCTGCAAGCCTTGGAGAAACTACGCGCTCAACTGGGTGGCGCACTGAGCGGTAGTGAAGCATTCGCAGCCGCCAAGCGGGTAGAGATCGAACTTGAGGAACGCAAATTTGCCCGCTGAATCCATCTACATCTTCGATGCCTGCGCGCTGATCGCTCTGATCGAACGCGAACCAGGATACGAACGATTGGAGACTCTCTTGCGCGATCCGGCGGTGGAAAGCTATATCCACGCTATTAACCTTTGCGAGGTGCTTTACGATGCCTTGCGACGACGGCCAGACGTTTCAAGCCATAGGGTCGTCGCCAATACCCAAAATGCCGGTCTTCGGGTCTGCTGGAACACGGACATCGCTTTGCTGACCCGCGCCGCTGATCATAAAGCCCGATGGCGACGGGTATCGCTCGCCGACTGCTTTGCGCTCGCGCTGGCCCAAACCTTGGGCGGCATCTTGCTTACCAGCGATCACCACGAATTCGACCCTCTGGTTTCGGCGGGGGTAAAAAGCATCGGATTTTTCCGTTAGTTCAGTCCATTGACGCAAGCCTGCCACGAGAGGCCCCTCCCCTGTGAATTCCTCAACTCCACACTCCCCCGCCCTCAGCTATCGCGACGCCGGGGTGGACATCGACGCTGGCAACCGGCTGGTGGACCGCATCAAGCCGCACGCCCGACGCACTCTGCGGCCCGGCGTGCTGGGTGGCCTGGGCGGCTTCGGCGCATTATTCGAGCTGCCGCTGGACCGCTATCGGCAACCGGTGCTGGTGTCCGGCGCCGATGGCGTCGGCACCAAGCTCAAGCTGGCGCTGGATCTGAACCGGCATGACACCCTCGGCATCGATCTGGTGGCGATGTGTGTCAACGACGTGCTGGTGGTCGGCGCGGAGCCGCTGTTTTTTCTGGACTATTACGCCACCGGCAAGCTGGACGTGGACGTAGCGGCGGATGTAATCAAGGGCATTGCCGACGGCTGTGTACAGGCTGGCGCGGCGCTGGTCGGCGGCGAAACCGCAGAAATGCCAGGGCTGTATCACGATGGCGATTATGACCTGGCCGGGTTCTGCGTCGGCGTGGTCGAAAAGACCAAAATCATCGACGGTTCCAAAGTTCAAGCCGGCGACGTCTTGCTAGGTCTGGCGTCCTCCGGGCCGCATTCCAACGGCTATTCGCTGATTCGCAAAATTCTGGCCGTCAGCGGCACACGACTGGATCAAGCGCTGGCCGAGGGCCGCACGCTCGGTGAGGCGCTAATGGCCCCCACCCGCATTTACGTCAAGCCGGTGTTGAAATTGCTGGAAGCGCTGGACGTAAAAGCCATCGCCCATATCACCGGCGGCGGTCTGACCGAAAATCTGCCACGGGTTTTACCCACGGGTGTCAAGGCGGTGATCGACACGCAAAGCTGGCGGCGGCCGGCGCTCTTTGACTGGCTGCAACAACAGGGCGGCGTGGCCGAGACGGAAATGCGGCGCACCTTCAACTGCGGGGTTGGGCTGGTCGTGTGCGTCGCGGCGGACCAAGCGGAACGGGCGCAAGCGATTTTGCGGGAGGCCGGTGAAACGGTCTGGCTGCTGGGCCAGATCGCCGCCAGTGCGGGCGAACCGTTCGTGGAGTTTCAGCCGTGAGTGCGGCGGGTCCATGCCGGGTGGTCGTACTCATTTCCGGGCGCGGCAGCAATTTACAGGCGCTTCTCGATCAGGCCGCGAGCGGCGAATGTCCGGTCACAATCGCCGCCGTCATCAGCAACCAACCCGGCGTGCAGGGTCTGGAACGAGCGCGACAGGCTGGCGTTCCGGCGCTGGAACTGGATCACAAGAATTTTGCCGACCGGCCCGCATTTGAAGCCGCACTGATCGAACGGATCGACCATTACCAGCCCGATCTGGTGGCGCTGGCCGGCTTCATGCGGGTGCTGACCACCCGCTTTACCGAACACTATCGCGGGCGGTTGCTGAATATTCACCCATCGCTCTTGCCCAAATTTCGCGGCTTGCACACTCACGAACGAGCGATTGCCGCCGGGGAAACCGAGCATGGGGCCAGCATCCACTTCGTCACCGCCGAACTGGATGGCGGGCCGGTTATTTTGCAGGCGCGAGTACCGGTGCTGCCGGGCGACGACTCCGACACGCTGGCGGCGCGGGTGCTGGCGCAGGAACACGAGCTATATCCGCTGGCGATTCGCTGGTTTGCAGAACAGCGGTTGCGGCTGGACGGGGAACGGGTATGGCTGGATGGACAACCGCTGACGGAACCGTTGCAGATGGAAAACCACCGGTTAACGCCCTGATTGGAAGGAAAGCGCCAATTAACGAAAGGCATCCATCATGCATCGCACCCTGTTATCCAGCCTCACTCTTCCCGCCCACGGCCTGCGCCGGATGGCCCGGTTTAGCCTGCTGACCGGTCTGCTGGTCGCCACCCCGCTCTGGGCCGAATTGCCCACGCCACCGGAACTGGCGACGTTGACCAGCCCCCTCGGTCAATCCCGACTCCTGGACAGCGCTTTTAAACAGGCGTACTGGCCGCTGTCGGTATTTTTCGAGACCCAGAAGAACCCGGCCTATTGTTCCGTAGCCAGCGCGGTGATCGTCCTCAATGCGCTGGGCGTTCCCCGCCCCCAGTCCAGCGCCTATCCCGATTTTCCCTTCTTCACCCAGGACGATTTTTTCGCTCAGGTCGATCCGGCGCTCGCCAATCCCGCCACCGTCGCTCAGGAAGGCATGACTCTGGCGCAACTGGCGACCGTGTTAAAGGGGTTCCCCGTCACTGTGGATCCCTACTTCGGTCAGGATTTGCTGCTGGATCGGTTTCGGGAGCTGATCAAACAGGGAGTGCATAGCCCAACGCGACTGGCGCTGGTCAATTTCGACCGCTCGCTCATTCACGAAGTCGGTGGCGGCCACTGGTCGCCGGTCGCCGCCTATCACGAACCGTCCGATAGTGCGCTATTGATGGATGTGGCCCGTTACAAGTACCCACCGGTTTGGGTATCTATTCTGGATTTGCACCGGGCTGTCCAAAGCGTCGATCGCACCAGCCAGCGCTCGCGCGGGCTGATTCTGGTAAGCCGCTAACTCCAACTTTCATCGCCGAACCGGCGCAACCGTTCCTTTGGCCCGGTCGCTCAATGGCGTCGCCCAGCGCCCGCCCCAGCACGGCGATCTGGTGGTTTACGCCGCCGACTACAGTGATCCTGAATGGCGACACGGCCATGTCGCCGTCGTCGTGGCGGTCGATGTCGAGAAAGGCCAAGTGGCGCTGGCCGAGGAAAACTACGACAACCAGCCGTGGCAGGAACCGCAAGCCTTCGCCCGCCAGATTCGGCTGTTCGAGATCGGCGGGCGATACACGCTGCTGGATGCGCCGCCGACCGCGCACCGTAACGCCGACGGGGGGCGTATTGCGGGCTGGATCTATCCGTGGGCGGCGCCGTAGGGCGTCCGCAGAACTCTCGTTGAGTTCAGTCCCTTGACGCAAGCCCACTATAAGAAGCACCTCCCCTGTGAATTCCCCAACGCCACACTCCCCCGCCCTCAGCTAGCTATCGCGATGCCGGCAATCGGCTGGTGGATCGCATCAAGCCGCACGCCCGACGCACTCTACGGCCTGACGACGTGCTGGTGGTCAGCGCGGAGCCGCTGTTTTTTCTGGACTATTGCACCACCGGCAAACACGATGGCGATTATGACTTGGCCGGGTTCTGCGTCGGCAGAATCGCTGGCGGGCCAGTGGGTCCACGCCTGAAGTCGGCTCGTCCAGAAACAGCACGCGCAGTTCGTGCAGCAACGCCGTCAGTCCCACCCGTTGTGTATAAGCCCATGACTGCATGGTGTTCGCTTAGATTCAGCAAGGAGGCGAGGTTAGACATAACTTCAGTACCCGCGAGCACTATGCCATATAAATAACATTTATGAAACTATTGACAAGGGGGGGGGGTAAAGTAAAGTAACGTCCAACAGCGAAAGCCGATAAATATAAAAAAATCTACGCCAACTCAATAGATTGGCACAAGGATTTTTGTCGCCTGAATCGGGCTGTTATAGCTTTCAATAGTCTGAAGGATTGTCCTAATGGTAATCGTCTCTATGAACAGGATGATATCTACCTTGAGAGTTAGGAGAGTAATTTGAACATCCAATCAATCGCAAGAGAACTCATCGAAGCCAAAGATAAATTTGAAGAAGTAAAATCTGAATACACGAAGAAACGTGATAAGATGTATAACGCTCTAGCTACCCAGTCAGACGGTGTTTACTCTTGGAATGGTTATAAATTTATAAAATTAGATGCATCTGAACAACAAACAATTAGTAGAGATAGTTTAATCAATGCCTTACGTACAGCAGGATTCCCCCAAGAGGTTATTGAAAAAATTCTTGCGAATTCACTGGTCGAAAATGAGCGTGGGCCTAGCATACGTATTACCAAAATTCAAGCCTAAACTTGAATCCAACATCCATAAGAAAAAAATTTGTGGCGTAGATAGAATTGGGTGGTGTCTATCTAACGCAATGTAGAACCTACCACCTAATTAACCTGAATAACAACCCTAAATCTTATTGAGTCAAAGAGGAGAATTAGAGATGATCAAAATCGCTATTTTAGTAGTATGCTTTGTATTAAGTATTGGGATCATGATCATGTTTCCAAAAATAAAAAATTTTTTAGCAGCTATTATTACGGCAGGGCTGGATGACCTTACACGTAAGTTACCAACTGCCGCATTAAATTTTATGGTTCTTCAACGGTTCTTGTGGAGCCAGGCGAGCGAAGGATAGGCTACGAAGCCAACCCATTGATCTGAAAAGCTGTGGGGCCGACGCTCAGCCGGGCTTGGCGGCCCGAACCCCGCCAGACCGGACGACTCCACAAGAATCGTCGAAGAACCTTATTTGAAATTGAAAGTAAAGGGGTTTGGGACTCGTACTCCCTGTCACGATTTTGCAGGATGCAGGCTATACCGTCTGATAGGAGATCCGGTGGAAGCGGTATAGCCGATTCACAATAGCTATCAGAGGGGTTTGGAAGGCCGTGTACACACACCGCCTGGTAACAGGATGGGTCTGCCAGTCTGGAGTTGCAAGTAATTCTCATTTGTGGAACGGTAGCAAGGGTGGTGCCAGTCGTTTTGAAAATCAGGTTGGATACCTAGTCTGTTTTGAACTGCGTACCGGAACTCATTGATATAGTACGTTATAAAAGTTGGGAGGTTCACATGAGTAAGTGCGCCTGTTGAAACCAGAAGCGAGTCTCGATGCTTTCGCGCAGACCCTAACGTTTAAAACTCCGGAATCCTGTTGATCCCGATTTTTTCAAGAGACTAGCGCCATGAACACTTTCAATTTGACCGGTCAAGCCAACTCAATCAACGCGACCCCGCCGAGCCATTCACAGCAGTCCCACCCTCAGGGAGAAGCGCGCGCCAGCCCCTATATTCAACCCGTGGTGCTGCACCTGCTGGCTCGATACCAGGCTAAACGGGTGCTCTGTGTGGGACGCGGCAACGAAAAACTGCACCGTGCCTTGCAGAGCGCCGGTTGTATCGTGGCTAACAGCGAATCCAGCACAGACGGTCATGCGGCGGAAACACCTGCGTCCGCCGCTCTGGCGGGTTATGGCTGTTGCGATATGATTGTAAGCACCGAAATCCATGAACCTTTCTTCAAGCCGGCTCTGCTTATTAAGCTTGCCGCCCAGCATTTGCCATCAGATGGTATCCTGCTGTTATCGATACCCTATCATGGCTACCTGAAACACCTGTTCATCACCCTGTGGGAAATCTGGGAAAAATACTGTCCATTGTGGTGGGACAGCACCCATCTGGAACCGTGGTTGACAACCGATGGCTTGAAACCCCTGCTGGAGTCCAATGGGTTTACCATCCTGGAGTCCATTGGCGTCAGAGGGGCTGCGCGGCAATGGGAGACCGTGATCTTGCTGGCGAGAAAAGATACGGGCATCGCTCGATAAACGACTCCGCAATATTCAAAGACAATGGTACGCAGCAAGCTGTGGGAAATTAAATAATCAGAATCAATAAGTTATATTTATATCGGGTTCTCATTCTGACAGGATTCACAAGAACGGTTGAAGAACCAGGCTTAAGATTTTCAGCCGCTGCGTACCCGCCATCCAATGCCTTTAAGTAGCCGGGCATATTCCCGTTGTACTGGTGTTCACCATTTCAATAATCGGTGAACGGCGCCTGTTTTGAAGGCTATTGTTTAAAGACTATAGGCTTCAGTACCGTTATTATCAAAGGTTCAGCAAGCTTCCATAATGGCGCAACGGCTATTTATCATACCGCAAGTCGTCATTAATCGTATCGTAATAAATCTCATCCAGATCATTAGCCAGACGGATACAGGTATAGTTGAGCAGAGCGCTAATCACGCACTTTACCTGGCGTTGTTTAGTCGTTTTCACTTGGTTACCATCTAACGAACTGGACGCACGGGTACACGGTTCTCGCAATCACTCCTTTTCCTGAACATTCCAATTCCATACGTCCCTTCGCACCCTTTTGTCAGCGGAGACAACAATGGAAACTGCGGCATGGTGGGAAATTCTCTTGGGTGGGCTGGTGGCGGTGCTGGTGATTCTATGGTTCCAACCGGGGATTCGGGCAGCGATTGAGCGCGGCAAGACCGCGAAGAAAGACTGGCCGGCGGTGTTGATCCCGCTGGCCTTGCTGGTATTGTTCGTATTGCTACTGATTCAGATGGTGCGCTGAACCCTCATGCCAGGCGGTGATCCCGAAACGGGCGATCCCGCTGCCGCGCAGTCAGCAGACTGCCGCCGCCCCGTCTGACCGCACTTTGCCCCTCCAAGGAAACCTTGATCCATGTCTGACTTTCCTCACCAAACTCTCGGCCTCCTGACCAGTGGCGGTGACGCGCAAGGCATGAACGCGGCGGTGCGCGCCGTGGTCCGCGCCGCGCTGCATCGGGGCGCGACCGTGTACGCCATTGCGGAGGGCTATCAGGGTATGGTGGATGGCGGCGACCACATCCATCTGCTGGGCTGGGACGATGTTGGCAGCATCCTGCATCGGGGCGGCACGATCATTGGCACCGCCCGCTGCCCGGCGTTCCGCGAGCGCGAAGGCCGGCTGCGCGCCGCCCTTAATCTGCTCCAGCGCGGCATCGACCGGCTGGTGATCATCGGCGGCGACGGCAGTTTGACCGGGGCCGATACCTTCCGTCGTGAATGGTCCGGCCTGGTCGCGGAGCTGCGGGAGCGCGGCGACCTTGATGACGCGACCGCGCAGCGGCATCCCGCGCTGATGATCGTCGGCCTGGTCGGCTCGATTGACAATGACATGGTAGGCACCGACATGACGATCGGCGCCGATTCCGCCCTGCACCGGATCACCGAGGCCATCGACGCCCTGACCAGCACCGCCGCCAGCCATCAGCGCAGTTTCGTGGTGGAAGTCATGGGCCGGCATTGCGGCTATCTGGCGCTGACCAGCGCCATTGCCGGCGGCGCCGACTATGTGCTGATTCCCGAGAATCCCCCGGCTGAAGGCTGGCAAGACCAGATGTGCGAGCTGTTGCGCCGGGGCCGGGCCGCTGGCCGTCGCGACAGCATCGTGGTGGTCGCCGAAGGGGCCACCGACCGGGCGGGCCATCCCATCAGCGGCGATGAAGTACGCCGGGTGCTGGAGGAACGCTTGGGCGAGGATACCCGCGTCACCATCCTTGGCCACGTTCAGCGCGGTGGAACGCCCAGCGGTTACGACCGCTGGATGAGCACCCTGGTGGGTCATGCTGCGGTTGAGGATCTGCTGGCGGCGACCCCGGACAGCGAACCGCAACTGATCGGAGTGCGCTATAACCGCATCCAGCGCGCGCCGCTGATGCAATGCGTGGAGCAAACCCGGTCGGTGGCGCAACAGATCGCCGAAAAGGACTATGCCAAGGCCATGGCATCGCGGGGCGGCAGCTTTACCGCCATGTTTGACATGTTCAAGGCGATGGCCGAAGCCTTGCCCAGCGTAGCGCCGCCTGCCCGCCCCCGCCGGATTGCGGTGCTCCACGGCGGCGGACTGGCCCCCGGCATGAATACCGCTGCTCGCGCGGCAGTGCGCCTGGGCTGGGATCGCGGCTATGCCATGCTCGGCGTGCGCGGCAGTTTCGAGGGGCTGATCAAGGGGCAGATCGAGGAACTCAACTGGGGTGATGTCGAAGGCTGGACCGCGCTGGGCGGCGCGGAACTGGGGGCCAGCCGGCAAGTCCCCACCACCGAGCAGTGGTATGCGGTCGCCCGGGCGCTGGAAACGCACAGCGTCGACGGTCTCCTGGTGATCGGCGGCTGGATGGCCTACCAGGCCGCTTATCGATTGCACGGCGAGCGCGAACGGTACCCGGCATTCAAGATTCCGCTGATCTGCCTGCCGGCCAGCATCGACAACAACCTGCCAGGATCGGAACTGAGCATCGGCGCGGATACCGCCCTCAACGTCATCGTCGAGGCGCTGGATCGGACCAAACAGTCCGCGATGGCGGCGCGCCGCTGTTTCGTGGTGGAAGTGATGGGCCGGCATTGCGGCTATCTGGCGCTGATGAGCGGCCTGGCCGGCGGCGCGGAACGGGTTTACCTGCCTGAAGAAGGGATCACGCTTAAGGATTTGCAGGCCGACGTGGAACGGATGATCGCCAGTTTCCGCGCCGGGCGACGGTTTTACCTGACCATCCGCAACGAACGCGCTAATACACACTACACCACTGATTTCCTGTCCCGACTGTTCGAGGAAGAAGGCGGCGAGCTGTTCGACGTGCGCCAGGCGATCCTGGGTCATATCCAGCAGGGTGGCAATCCGTCGCCATTCGACCGGATTCTGGCGACCCGGCTGGCGGCGCACAGTATTGAGTTTCTGAGTGGGGAACTGGAGCGCGGCTCGGCGGCGGGCGTATTCATCGGTCTGGCTGAAGGCAAGGTAACGACCTTTCCGCTCAAGCAGATGCCGGACATGATCGATGCGGCCAACCGCCGGCCGCTGGAGCAATGGTGGCTGGAATTGCGCTCAGTCATGCAGGCCATGGCGCGGCAACCGACGCTCGCGGACACCGGCGACTCGATTTAATCGCTGAAACCGAATTTAAGTCCAGGATGACTGGCAACCGGCCCACGCTGGAGACAGCGCTTTCTTGAAACCCCTTCATGGTGGAAATATAATGATAAAATCCGATGACTAAAGTTGAGCAATGACCGATGACTCAAGCACAAACCGACTATGACAAACGCGACTATCCGAGGCTTCCCAAAGAGGTTTCCGTGACGCTCGCCAAACTCGAATATCCTTTTTCGACGGAGGCGGAAGAATCCGGCATTTTGAAAAATATAGCGAAAGGTGGGCTTAGCCTTACCGTTGCCAACGCTTATGAACCCGGATGCCGGCTGAGTTTGAAAATAAACCTGAAGGGTTGGCGGCGATATCTGAAGAGCGTTTCCTCGATCATTGATGACTCGGCTGGAACCGTCGCAACCACTCCTCTGACCGCGATTGCCGAAGTCGTCTGGATGAGTCCGTTACCTGATGGCGGCGGCTATGAAATCGGCGTCAAATTTCTGGACATCTATGAGGATGAATACAACGCTCTCAAAAAGTATCTGGAAAATATGGCGGACTACCTGGCGAAATAACCTGGGTTATTTCAAACCGAACGGTCGAAGGATGCTCTCAACATCGGTCACTTCGTTCAGATTCGCCGCTTTCGCAAACCGATCCTCCACCAGCCCGGTAATATCGTTGCTGGTCAGCAGATGAAAATGCACCATCAGATCAGCCATCCGCTGCATCTCTTCCTGTTGGGGGACAAACAGATCGTAGCGAATCCGGTTTGGGGGAGTCGAGAGGGCATATTCAACCAATTCGGCGGGCTGATTCCAATATTGCGCGGCGATTTTAGCGGCCGCCTGGGGATTCCGCGCTGCCCAAGCTCCAGAGCGAGCGGCGCCTTCCACCAGTTGCTTGACAACCGCCGGCTCTTCCTGAATCAGTTTTTGTTTGACCAAGGTCAGATTGCAAATAAACCTTGGCCATACGGTCTCGACATAATAAACCACGCTGGCATTGCCACTTTTCACACTCTTGGCTGCGAATGGCTCGCCAACAAAATACGCATCCAGGGAGCCAGCGACCAGGGACGCCGCCATATCGGGTGGATTCATTTCCACCACCTTGATTTTATCAGTCAGCCCCTGTTCTTCCATCAGGCGACGAATACTCAGGTTGTGCCCCGAATAACGCAAGGGAACGGCGAGCGTTTTACCCACCAGATCGTTTAGCGTGGCTACCTGCAAATCCTTCCTGGCGACCAGCGTACTTTCATGGCGGTTGCCAATATAGACCAGCTTGACATCTTCTCCCTGCTGCCTGAGCACGATCGCCAAGGGCGCAATCATAAAGGCCGCTTCAATCTGGTCATTGCGTAGCGCTTCCCCCAGTTCCGCGAAAGAGGAAAACTTGAGCGCCTCAAATCGCACCGCCTCCTGGTTCCGGCTGGCATAGTCCAGCAACGGCGCCGCCAGGTTGCTAATCACCGGCATATAGCCCAACCGCACGACCTTTTTAGCGCCATGCTCGATGTTAAACCCATAGTGCAAGGCGGAAATAACGATCAACCAACTGGCGGCAACGATGGTAATGCGCCCTGCCAAGGGTAGGCGCCAGCGGCGAATCCATTCATACGGCATAGCTCACCCCCAGCATCAGGAACAATTCATCCCGCAAATCACCGAGTACGACATTCTTTTTGGGATCGCGCGGGTGCGGAAAATCGAGCTGGCGATTGAATTTGACCTGAGTAGGTTTGCCGCCGAGAACCACCACTCGATCTCCCATCAACAGGGCGTCGTCAATATCATGAGTGACCACCAACGTGGTCTTGCGCAAGAGTTCGTGCATATTGACGATTTCCTCCCGAATGTTCATATGGCTCAGGAAATCAAGGCCGCTAAAAGGCTCGTCCATGATCAACACATCCGGGTCAGCGGCCAGCGCCCTGGCCAGTTCCGCGCGGCGCTGCATCCCTCCCGATAACTGGTAGGGATAATGCTGTTCGAAATTCGTCAGATCGACCATATCGATGTTTTCATGAATTTTTTCCTGTCGGGTCCGAATGTCCTTCACATTGCGCACGCCGAGTTCGACATTTTGCCAGACCGTCATCCAGGGCAGCAGGCCGCAGTGCTGAAAAACAAAGATATGATTCGAACTGGGACCGTCCACCTTTTTGCCGTCAATCGTTACCTCGCCGGAGACCGGCTTATCAAAACCCGCGATTATGCGCAGCAGCGTTGATTTTCCGCAGCCGGAAGGCCCTAGCAGGCACACCATCTCGCCTTCAAGAAATTCGAGATTGATGTGATCCAAAATCCGCATCATTTCGCCAGGTTGATAGGGGTCGCGCGGCCCGTGTTGACTGCGCCGCCGGTTCCTATACGACTTGCATACATCTTGAATCAGGATATGTCCCACGGTGTTGCCTGCTGCCCTTATAAGTTTTTTTGGAGAAATCGAAACAGTTCAGACCCTGCTGGATCTACGGCGACCGCTTTCGTTAGTAGGCCCTCCGCAACGAGGGATGCAGATACGCCAACCGCCGCATCAGATCATCGAGCGCAATTCCGATCAACCCGATCATCATCATGCCCACCATCACGTAATCCATCCGCAGGGCATTTCTGGAATCCAGAATCAGATACCCCAGTCCGGAGCGAACCGCGAGCATTTCCGCAGCCACAACAACCAGCCAGCCGATTCCCACTGTGAGGCGCAAGGCCGTTAACACATTCGGTATAATGGCGGGAATAATGATCTTGGTGATGATTTCCCAGCGGTTGAATTTAAAATTGGCGGCGACCTGGAAGAAAATCGGATTGATAGCATGAGCCGCTATCGCCGTAGCAACCACGAGGGGAAAAAAGCAGGCCAGAAAGATCAGAAAAACAGCGGGTTTATCCCCTATCCCAAACCACAGCACCGCTAAAGGAATCCACGCCAACGGCGATATGGGACGCAAAAACTGAATGACCGGATTCAGCATCAGCTTGAACGTCTCGATCCGCCCCAGCAAAATGCCCAAGGGTATGGCGAAAATGATCGCTAAATAGAAACCCGCCGTAACCCGAAACAGGCTGGCTATCGAGTGCCGCAAGAGCGTGCCGTTGGCGATCAATTCTCCCATGCCGCGCATCACTTTCGAGGGGCTTGGAAAAACCTGCGTGCTCCAACCACTATAGCGGGTTGTCAACTCCCAAAGCAGGAGGATCACCGCAAGAGAGATAAGAGGCAGCACAATGCGCCGTTTCCCGCCATACCATTTCATACGCGACCCTTGGGTTTCACATCTCGACATGGGCGGCGTTTTCCATAAGCGCCGCTATCATGGCGGGAAGGTCATTTTCGTTCACCACCCGATCCACGACCCCCCGCTCGATGGCGCACTGGATGAGATTGGGGTAGACACAAGTCTCCACTTGCTGCGCGATGGTGACGCCGGACTTTTTCTTGATTCTGGCAAACCCGTCCGTGCCGTCATCCCCAATTCCCGTCAGCAACAGACCGATGGCATGGTGTTCGAAGATATCGGCGGCGGATGCGAACAGCGTATTCAATGGCTTATCAGAGGATTCACCGACCCGCAAGCAGACTTCCCGGTTGGAGTCCACTTGAAAAGTGATCGTATTTTCATAGGAACTAACATAGCAGGCGCCCTGCTCCAGCGCCGCCCCATCCCGTGCTACTTCTACTTTCCACGGGACGTATTCATCAAATTTTTTTACGAAGGCCGGCAGGATTTTCGGAGAAATTTCCTGAACGATGACCGCCGCGGCTGGCAGTTTGGGCGAAAGGTTGGAGAACAGGCGCAAGGACGTATTCGGCCCGCCCAGCGTGGTGCCTATTGCCAGCAGATAATCCAGCGATTGAAATCCATAGCGTTCGGTCAATAGCTCTCGACTATCCCAGTGATGCAACCTGACCCGGTGAATATTTTCCAAATTCACCACCGCCGCCAGTTTGACGCGATCGATGAGTTGTTGTTTGGCGCGATGAATATCGTGGGAAATAGCGCCGGATGGTTTGGGCAGAAAATCCACCACGCCTAGTCGCAAGGCTTCGAACGTAATGCCGCCATCGCTGAACAGGGAACTCAAGACGACGACCGGGACTGGCGCCTCGATCATAATATGACGAATAGTCGTGACACCATCCATTACCGGCATATCCATGTCCAGCGTGATGACATCGGGACGCAGCGCCTTTATTTTTTCCAAGCCCTCCAAACCGTTCCTGGCGCTACCAACGATTTTGATGCCTGGATCAGATTCCAGCAGTTCGCTGACGGCCTTGACCATGAAAGCAGCATCGTCCACCACCAGGACTTTTATTTTTTCCACCATATTGAACTCTCCAGCGGTTGAAAGCGAAGCAGGCCCCAGCGAACGCGGCATCGTCCAAAGAGAAATCTGGATTTCGCCGGGTCTAATTCAGCTTGCCTGTCGCCGAATAGCCGGTTTTGCCGTTGACTGCTTTCCGCCTTTCGAGACTCAATTCCTGATAACGGGCAACCTGCCGGTTCATAGCGATGTTCGCTAATTCATACACATCCAGGATCAGGGAAACGCGGCCATCACCGACAATCGTAGCGCCGGACAAACCGCTTTTTTCCTGCAAATAATCCACCAGTGGCTTGATCACCACTTCTTCCTGTCCCAGCAATTCATCCACCACCAGCCCAATCTTTCGCAGCCCGGAATTGACGATCACCACGAAAAACTTGTCAGTATCCTGTTGGCTTGAGGGCATACCAAACAAGACGGACAGGCGGAATATCGGCGTGGTCTTGCCGCGTAGATGAATCACCTCGGTGCCCTCCATCGTCGTGATGTCCTTGGCAAAAATCCGCAGTGTTTCTTCCACATTGGCCAGCGGAATGGTAAACAGGTTATCGCCAACCCGCACCATCAGCGCCGCGATAATCGCCAGAGTCAGCGGAATTTTCAGCCGGATTCGCGTCTGGAGACCGACAGTGGATTCAATATCAATCGTGCCGTTTAACTTCTCGATATTCTTCTTCACCACATCCATGCCGACGCCACGGCCGGAAGTGTTGGTGACCTCCGCCGCCGTGGAAAAACCGGGCATCATGACCAATCGCAACAACTCCCGGCCTGACATCCGTTCCAGTTCCTCCCTGGAAAACAAGCTTTTTTCCAGAGCTTTGGATTTAACCAGCTCAGGATTCATGCCGCGACCATCATCGGTGATTTCGATGACGATATGGTTGCTCTCATGGTAGGCTTCCAAAAGCAGCGCGCCAGTCGGTGGTTTGCCCAGGCGCTTGCGCTCCGCCACGGTCTCGAAGCCGTGATCGACCGCATTGCGGATCAGGTGAATCAACGGATCGGAGAGCTCTTCAATAATCATCCGGTCCAGTTCTGTTTCCTCGCCCCGGATTTCCAGTTGCACTTGTTTGGTGGTGCCGTGGGTGAGATCGTGGATCAGGCGGGGATAACGATTGAAGAGTTGGGCAATGGGTAGCATCCGTACCTTCATTACCCCTTCCTGAAGTTCATTGGAGGTCCGGCTCAGGGAAACGATGGCCTCACCCAGTCGGTAAGTGAAGGCCCTGAGCAACTTCATCTCCTTCGGGTCCAGTCCGGCATTGACTTTCAGATGCTGCTGAAGAGTTCTCATCTCGTTAAACAACTGGAAAAAATAAGAGCGGTCGACGATCAATTCCCCCACCTGATTCATCAGGACGTCGATCTTGTGCGCATCCACTCGCACGCTTTTCTTCAATACCCGCTCGCCGGCGTCTGGGGGTTGTTCCGGTTTCTGGCGCTCGTTCTCGCTTTCCCAGGTTGGCCCCGCCGCCATAGTGGGTTCATCGCGCTGCTCGACCATCGCCGGCTCCACCCGCGCTAGAATCGTTTTCACGGAGGAAGCCGGCGTTCCGCTCGCTTGCACCCGCTGGGCTTCGTCTTCCAGATGATCCTCTTCCACCGGTTCCCTGGCGATTTCCGGCGCGGCCGCCCTGGCGACAGGCTGCGCCAGCGGCGGTTCGCCCCCTTGCAGCAAGCGGTCGCCGTACTGCGGGAAGAGCTTGATCACCCGGGTGATGTAAGTTTCCATGAAGTCCATGGAAACCTCTTGGCCCAGCGCCGCAGCCTGTTGGGCCGCTTGAATTTCATCGCACCACTGTTCGTAAAGCAGCGCGAGAGTCTGATAACCCATGTAATTGGCGGAGGAACTGAGACTGTTAATACTATCGAGACACTGTTCCAGCACCTCGAATTGATCGGGCGCGCTGGAAAAACGTCCGGTTTGCACGCTCAGAAAGGCTAGCTTTTCCTGCAATTGCTGGATGAATATGGCAAACAATTCCTTGTCATATTCTTCCTCGTAGATTTCTATTTCCGGCGCAGGCGCGACCGTAGGTGCCGGTTCCGCCGCTTCGGCGATGATGGCGGCCGGTTCCGCTGTTTGCACCGATCCTTCCATTTCCTTCCGCCCCTCGATGATCTGTTCGAGCCGGGCGATCAGATCGTCAACCGGGGTTTCCTCTGCCTGGGAACGCCCCAGATCACCCACCAGCATGGCGATGCGGTCGCGCGCGATGATCAGGGTTTCCACAATACCCGGACTTGAAGGTTTCTTCCCCTGGCGGAGCAGGTCGAGCAGGTCTTCCAGCTTGTGGGAAAGCGCGGCGATCCTGACCAGGCCCATGAATTGCGAGGCGCCCTTAATGGTGTGAATCGATCTGAAGATGGCGTTGAACAGATCCTGAGTAGCCGGCTCCATCGCCAGTCGCAGCAGGGTTGATTCCATTTCTTCGAGATGCTCGCCAGCTTCGGCAACAAAATCATTAATCAGCGATGGATCAAGCTCGATCATGGGATGTTCTTCTATCAAAAGCAGTATGTAGATCGGAGTCGGACGACCCGGCTAGCCCTCGGTTCCAGCGTTCTCGGTTTTCTCCAGGCTTGCAATCAGTTTGAGAATTTCCTCCGATTTATGCTTGTTGATAAAGCCGATGGCCCGCAGTCGCTCGACATCGCCGCGATATTTCTCCTCATCCAGATTGGAGAGAAACAAGATATGGGCCGCGCTATCGTAGCGCAGGATTTCCCGGGCGGCGCTCAGACCGTCCATCCCCTCCATGGTAATATCCATGGTCACCAGATCCGGTTGTAGCGACTTGTAGAGCTCCAAGGCTTCGAGGCCATTTTTAGCTTCCCCCACAATGACATGGCCTGGTGGCTTCAATACCTTGGCCAGTAGTTTCCTCATCATGGAGGAGTCGTCAACCACCAGAATGCGTATGCCCATCGCCCTACTCCGCGTCTCTCGTTCCATTCGGCTATCGGGCCGCGCTGCTTAAACGCGATCCGCCCGTGTTGACTTCCTTAAGCCGCTTGATTTCCT
>Ga0209573_1000780_pt1 | contig 58681 bp, 58 predicted proteins | sample TNRBio252014_DNA_FD_185870 | JGI IMG/M metagenome (GOLD analysis project Ga0209573, IMG submission 185870) | Wastewater treatment Type I Accumulibacter community from EBPR Bioreactor in Madison, WI, USA - TNR Reactor_6/25/2014_ DNA (SPAdes)... | ecosystem: Engineered > Bioreactor > EBPR >...
CACTGGGATATCTTTTATTAGCCATCATTTCTATTTTTTACCCATCGTCATTCAAATATTCACATTATAAGCCTATGATCCTTTATTTATATAATTATATCAATATCTTAATTTTGGGATAGGCTCTTAATGATGATTACAAGGCTGACTTAATGATCGAAGCCCGCTGCAAGGCTCATTCAAAAATTGATGCGACGATGGAGAAGGTTTTAGAAAGGATTTATGACAATCCCGAAAAGAGCGCCGCGTTTGAACGCCTCGTTTTCATGGTCTGGGCCAACGCCAGACGGGAGACGTGGGACTTGTCCCAACTACTCGATCAGGAGATCAACGCGGTCATCGAAAAAGAATTTGACGCCCGTCCCTCACCGCAGGGCGATTAAGAGAAAGGCGGTTAGGTCTAGACCACCTAGCCGCCTCCTACTGCAACCCCGAACTCCAACGTAACGAGGTCAGCCATGAAACCACAAACCACCCACCCATCGCAATTAGCGGCGGTTTCTCTCCCTGTGCATCGCCATTTACCGCTCGTGGATTTGGCGTGTCTGTTGCGGCATTTCGGCTTACGGCTGCACTGGAACAGCCAGCGCCGCATCCTGGAAACCCTTCCCATTTAGTCGGCTGTTAACAGGCCCTTGAATGCGGGGTTTAACCCGCACGCAAGGGCTTAAAGGAGAAAGAAGATGAACGTAACGGCCCAACCGATTGAAATTGCTCTGGATGAGACCGGCGTACCCGAAGGGCAGATTCTGACCGATTCCATCCGCCAATGGCGCTCCGACTGTCAGGCCGGACAGTTCAAGATCGGCGCGGCGACGATGCGCGGCCCCAAGCTCGATATGGAGATCATCGGCGCGCAGTTTAATCAAGGTGACTTTTTTGGCTATGCGCCGCAAATGTGGCTGGCGATCCTGTTTATTGACCCGGATGGCGTGTTGGCGTCAATTTTGTTTAAAACCGAGAGCTTGGATAATTTTGAAGAGCTACGGCGGCAGTATCGCCTGAAAGGCGAAACCCTTTTGGGCAAGACGATCCGCGCCGTGATGAGCCGTCGCGCCAGTCGCGCCAATGGTGAAAGTTATTACGCCGTCGAGTTTGAGGTCATCAGCGAAGGGAAATATGCCCAACCCATCGCCGAGTTCCGCCAACAACATTATAACGCCAGTCTGTTCCGGGCGCTGCCCAGCCCGAAGGAAGGCGACAGCGCGAACGATGCCAATGGCCACACCGAGAGCCACATTGGCAAGAAAAAATAACCTTCCTGAGTGCCACGGACGGCGCACGACCCGGAGTAAGTTTATGAACACAGATCAATCCACAACCATCGACAAAAATCTCGGTTCGCTGGAAATCATCGAGTACAACGCGACCACCACCGTGCTTCGTTTATTGCGCGAAAAATACCGTGAACTGCCCGATGTCGCCACCGTTGAAGGCATGAACGTGGCAAAGGCGGGTTACGCGGAAATCCAAACCTACCGCACCGCCCTTCGGGAAACCCGCGACGCGCTCAAAGAACCCTTGGCGGCGCGCATGGCGTTAATCCTTTCGGAAGCCAAGCGCATTGATGACGCCTTGGCAGCTATCGGGTTGCCGATCCAGACGGCGATTCGCATGGAGGAAAAACGGCTGGCGGCGGAGAAGGCCGCTAAAAAGCAGGCTGAGGCTGAACGCTGCGCCGCGTTGGAAGCGCGGATTGAGGCCCTTTCTACCCACGTGCTGGAAGTGGCTCAGCAAGACGCCGCCGCGATCCGGCAAGCGCTGGAAGCGATTCGGGTGTTTGAGCCAGACCCGGACGAGTTTTTCGAATTCTGGCCGCAGGCGATGAAAGCAACCGCCGAGGCCCGGCGTTCGCTGGAGGCCCTGTTGATGCAGCGCGAAGCGTTAGAGGCCCGGCAGGCGGATGAAGAAGCCCGCTTGCAAGCGCAGTGGGAAGAACTAGCCCGGCAACAAGTTGAACTCCAGCGTCAACGCGCTGAGGAAGAGAGCCAGCGTCAGGCCGAGCGGGAGGAACTGGCTCGTTTACGCGCCCTTGAGGCGGCCCGTCAACCGATGAGGCCGTCCCAGGAGCATCAACCGGCGAAATCAACGAACGAAACCACCGCCGTTGCATCACCCGTTGAAACCGATACACGGGTTAGGCCCGCCTCGATCAAGGAACGCAAGGCAAAAGCCGATCCGCTGGCGTCGGTCAAAGCGGCGGTTACAGCAGGAACGCTGACCCCATTGGAGGCCATTGAGCGGGCCTATCAGATCGGTTTTAAAGCCGGTCAACAGGCCGCACAAAAGGCCGCTTAAATCGAAAACACGCCACGGACGGCGCTAGCCGCTGGAGGAAAGGACGATGCTGGATTCACAAGCCTATTTTGCACTGCCTGGCGTATCGAGCCACATGCTCATCGAGCTGATGCGCTCACCGTTGCATTGCTGGGCGAAGTATTTCGATCCCAAGCGTCAGGCGGAGGAACCGACCAATGCCCTTCGCTTCGGAACGCTGGTGCATATCTTGACGCTGACACCCGAAATCTTCGGTGATGAGTACGTGCTGGCCGAGTCGATCAATCGCCGCACCCAGGCCGGGAAAGCCGATTATGCCGCGCTGATCGCCGAGGGCAAGCGCATCGTTTCCCATCAGGACTATCAGACCGCGTTGCAGATACGCAAAGCCATCCACGAACATCCCATTGCCCGTGGCTTGTTTCAACACGGCGAGCCGGAAAAGGTCATTACGGTGCCCCGTGAACCGAATCGCCTGCCGCTGAAAGGACGCCTGGATTGGTTAGGCAACGCCCCCGCCATTGTCGAATTGAAAACGGCCAGCGATGCTCGCAAGGAACACTTTCTACGGGATGTCTACCGCTATCACTATCACCTGTCGGCAGCGTATTACCGGATGCTGGCCAGCCGCGCGACCGGGGTGGCCGCTGAGGCGATTGCGCATACCTTTGTCGTGGTGGAAAGCCAGCCGCCTCATGCAGTGGCCGTCTATCACACCGCCGAAAGCATACTCGCCGAAGGCCGGGCGTTGTGGGAAACCCAGCTTGCTCGATTCGATGAGTGCTGGATGATGAAGACATGGCCCGGTTATCCGGTCGATGTGCTGGAACGAGTCGGTAGGCCAGTCGGAAAAGGCGGCAGCTTGCGGTTTGAAATCGAGGAAGGAGAAATTGAATTATGAACGATCATTTGAAGAAAGCTGAGCTGTCGAGTGATATCGTGTCATTGATATCACCTGGTGGACTATCACGCCATCGGCTTCAAGCACGGTTAATTTTAGTGAGTGTCACGATGGATAAGGATTTCTTTTCAAAGGATTAGGGTAATCTTCTACAGTTCTTATTACGACTAATAACAGCCATTAATACGACCGGTTGAACAGAAGTCACGCTAACGCCACGCCAATCATTCCAGTTTCTTTTTGGATCATGGATTTGGCAAAAGCCCATCGGCCAGCGGGAGGAAAGGAGCCAGGGCGACAATCAACGGTTTGATCCGATCCCTTTCCCCGCCAGCGGTCTTAATCACCGGTTGACCTCCCTGTAGGCGGCGCGTTCCCGACGCGCACGCTTTCCGTGGGGTTCTTCGGGGGCCATCCCGGCCCCCGTACCCCCGACCTTCGTGCGTCCCTGCTTGGCGTCCCTGCGGTTTGTGCGCGCAAGCGCGCATTGGGGCTGTAGCCCCGACGAAGAAAAAATCGAAGAGAAGAAAAGGCGCGAGAGCTATCGCGCGTCCACCCCTGGCGTAAGGCGGCGGGGGCCATCGTGGCCCCCGCTTGGCGGCGCGGGCTGTCCTGCCCGCGCGCGACCTTTACGCGGTGGTGTTGGGCCGCGCGGGGGTCATCGCGCTTTTCTTCTTTTTTTCGATTTTTCTTCTTTTCGGGGCCTGGCCCTGAAAACAAATCAGGAGGGATAACAATGACCACCACCCGCAAAAATCACACTGACACCCGCCCACGCGCCGATGTGTATAGCCGCGTCGCCGAGTCTATTTTAGCCGCCCTTGAAGCCGGAACGCGCCCCTGGTTCCAACCTTGGGTTAATAGGGGCTATGCCGCTGGTTCCGTATCGCGGCCCCTTCGCCACAACGGCACCCCCTATAAAGGCATCAATGTCTTGCTGTTGTGGGCAACCGCGATGGAATCAGGTTTTACCGCGCCCTTTTGGATGACCTATAAGCAGGCTCAGGAATTAGGCGGTCAGGTCAGAAAAGGCGAGCATGGCGCGCTGGTGGTGTTCGCTAACGCCATGACCAAAACCGAGACCGACGCCAAAACGGGCGAAGAAACCGACATCGAAATCCCGTTCATGAAGGGTTACACCGTTTTTAACGTCGAACAGATCGACGGATTGCCGGAGCGGTTTTATGCGCGGATCGAATGCCCGCACACCGGCGAGACCACCCGCAACGCCCAGCTTGAGGCGTTCTTCCAAGCCACGGGCGCAGACATTCGCCACGGTGGCAACCAAGCTTTTTATAAGGTCGATCAGGATTTTATTCAAATGCCTGTGTTTGAAGCCTTCCACCAGACCGAACACTATTACAGCACGCTCGCGCATGAATGCGCGCATTGGACGCGCCACCCGTCGCGCCTGAATCGGGACTTAGGGCAAAAGCGCTGGGGCGATAGCGCCTACGCCATGGAGGAGTTAATAGCAGAAATCACCAGCGCGTTTGTCGGTGCCGAGCTGGGGATTACGCCGCACGTCCTGGACGATTACGCCGCTTATGTTGCAAGCTGGTTAAAAGCTCTAAGAAACGACAAAAAGGCGATTTTCACTGCGGCCAGCCACGCCCAAAAGGCCGCTGATTTCTTGCTGGCCTTTCAGGAACCCCGCGAAGAATCGCCGCACGAGCGGCTGGCGCTGGCGGCTTGAGCGAGCGCCGTTAGACCCTGCTGGCGAAACTATATCCGTTCTGATATAATTCAATAATGAAACCCGTCCGTTTTCTCGGTGATTCTTTGAAGCGATTGCGTGAGTTTCCGCCCGAAGCGCGGCAAAACGCCGGGCATCAGCTCTACCAAGTGCAATGCGGCGAGCAACCGGACGATTTCAAACCCCTTCCCGCCGTGGGTCAGGGCGTCGAGGAAATCCGCGTATGGGATGAGACTGGCGCCTATCGGGTGGTCTATACCGCCCGGCGAGCAGAGGCGGTCTACGTGTTGCACGCTTTTCAAAAGAAAACACAAACCACACCAAAACGCGACTTGGACATTGCCAAGTTGCGTTTCGCCGAACTCGACTCGAGGTGAAACGTGAACGACGCCGAGACTGAAACCTTCGCCAGCGTATGGGACGCTATTGCCGACACGCCGCAGGAAGCGGCCAACCTCAAGGCCCGCTCCGAGCTGATGAGCCAAATCGCGGCGCTCGTCAAGGCACGCGGCTGGACGCAGGTCGAAGCGGCCCGCCGCTGTAGCGTGACTCAGCCCCGTCTAAACGACCTGTTGCGCGGTCGCTTATCGCGGTTCTCGCTGGATGCGCTGGTCAACATCGCGGCGGCGCTCGGCTGCCGAGTGCATGTTGGCCTGGATGCAGCTTGAACGCCATGATCGAATTCGAGCAAGGCAGTACAAACGTGTATGCGGACTTGGGTATTCCCGATGCCGAGGGGATGCTCAGAAAGGCGCGGCTCACCAGTGAAATTGACAAGATCATCAAGGCGCGCCGCTGGAGCCAACAACAGGCCGCCGAGGTGATGGGACTTTCGCAGCCTAAACTATCCGAGCTATTGCGTGGTCGATTTCGCGGCATCAGTGAAATCAAAGTGCTGGCGTATCTGGCCCGTTTGGGCTGCGATGTGGAGATCGTCGTTTCCCCCGCTCGTGTCACCGGCGCAAGCGGGCACGTGGCCCTGTCCATCTCGGCTTGACCGACTCGCCGCCTCAAGGGCAGCACTAATTGTGGCGTTCGCGGGCGCTTCGGGATTGGCCACTCGCTACGCTCGTCGCCAATCCCGATACACGCCACGCTCACCGCATCATCATTGGAGAAGTCCCTTCCCCAAACCCCATCACGGACGCGCTTCACTTCGTCCGTTCAACCACGCCAGCAGGGAAAAGGGAAGTTTTCGCTGATCTGATCCGTTGCCTTCCCTGGCGCGGCGACCCGTTCCGGCACGCCGCTCTCCCCAAAGACACGGCGCGTTCCGCACCGCTCGTCCATCCCAGCCCAGCGGAATGCCGCGCGGGTCCATCCGGCGCGGCCAGCCGCCGAATCGGTCAATCCACCAGCGGCTTTGTGTCCCGCCTCCCGGCGGGACGGGTTTTTTATGGGCCGCGCGCACGTTTCTTTTCATCCTATCCCGCGTATCCCCACCGTCCAGGTGGGCCAGACCTTCCTGGTCTGGCCTTGGCGGTCGGGCACGTCCGGGTGCCCGCCTCGACCTGGACGGCGTGGCCCCTCGCGGGGTGATCGGGAACCGTTCGCGGCGCGCGGCGGGGCGGGATTGGCTCACCCCGGCGGGTCGCGGGGAGACACCGATGATTCGCTATTATGTCCTGTATGAGGCCGCCGACATCCTGGCGATTTGCGATGACCGCGACACCGCCTTCGCCAAAGCCCGCCTGTTCCGAGCCGACCTTAACGAGGCTGAGGAACCCACGCCGACCGACTTGGCGATGGGTCGCCCGATGGGTCGGGTTTACCACGCCTGGCAGTATGAGTGGAATGCGTGGCTGGGCGTTGCGACCTTCCGGCCCCTGTGGTGAGCTGAAGGGGCGGTTTAAACACTGCCCTCCTTGGCTTACGGCGCGCTCCCGACGCGCCGCATCAACCCAGTGCTGACCCTTTGCGCGGCCACCACCCCGGCCAATCTCCGTCAATTCAATCAAGCCATCCCCTCAATAGCAGAGCGCGTAGGAACAGCCGTCATGTGATCCTGCGAGGCCAACCGTCTTCATCATTTTTAAGCGCTGTCCCGACGGCCAGAATCGGTCCGTTATCCTAAGGCATTTTCTCTTTCCGCTTTATTTTGGCGTCGATAATCCTACGGCAGCAGCGCGAAGCCGCCCGCACCGCGACGGAATGAGGACATCCCTTTCAAGTGGGGTGGGAATAACCACCACCTTACGTCCGTGTAGGCGGCGCGTTCCCGACGCGCACGCGGTCCGTGGCTTAAAAAGCCGGGGCGTTCCCCGCCCCGTGCCCCGCCCACCCGCCGTCCCTGGCGGGGTGCGGTGATGTGCGGGGACTAACGCCCGCGTCCTTTGGGAACGGTCGGAGTCGGCGGGGACGAGAGGCCGGTTTTGGTTTCAGCCGCTACACATTGTTTTTGACCAGCCCGTTCGCCCGCACCATACGCCAACAGCGAACTGCCCCCCAGGCCGAGAATCACCAACGTCACTAGGACAATGACGCCGGTAATCACCACACTGCCATTAAAACCGAACGCTTTCGCTGTGATCCGGTCGGTCACATTCGTCAGGAGCTTGGGAAAGAGTTGTTTCAGATACTCCTGTCCGGCATTTTCAACCGTGGCTTTGGCCGTGGTTTTGGCGTGTTCCAAGGAATCGAAGACTGCTTTTTTAATTTCTCCTCGATAGTGATCCAAGGCCAGTAGCACCAACCACAGCGCATCGTTATCTTGCAGGTTGAGGGCATTGCGGACGCGATGCAATTCGGCGAGTTCCTGGGGCGTGGCTTTTCGGCCCAGGAGTTGCGTAAAGGCGCTTTCCAATTGCGCCGGTGAGGATCGTTCTTTGGCCGGTGAAGAAGAAAGGCTTACCCGATCCGAAACCGCGTCCTGGCGGTTTTCTTTTAACGGCACGGGCGGCTGATCTTCAAGCGGCAACGGCAGCGTTTCGGGCATGGTGTGAAGCTGAGCCATAGCGTTCTTCCAAAGCGAGCCAGATTTTCTCGCATTCATTGCGCCAGCGCCGTAATTCCGCACGATTCCCGATGGGTAAGTCCTTTAAGGCTTGTTCAATCGCCAGGCGGTCAGTGAATAGATTGTTCGCCACGCGATCCGCTAACTCCGGGAAATTCAACGTAAGTCCCCCGCGCTCTTCAATCGTCGTTCGGATGGCCGAGGTGTTATACAGCTCAAATTTATCTTCCGTTCCCCAGTATAAGTTGCGAATGAAATGCACCTGAGCCGTCGGAAACGCTTTTAAGAACTGACGGAATAGCTCTAAAGAATCTCGTTGGCGATTGATGACCCATAAGGCGATCAAGTCACGCTGTAAATCCGGCAGCGCGCCTTGCAGCGTCGCGCCATACGCCGACAGCCCAATATTACTTCGGGCGGCGGCATTCACGACGACGACGCGATCCGAAAAATCCGCGCAATGATTGACCAGGGCAATCCAACCATCTGCCTGATCTAATAAAAGCAATTTCGATTCAATCGCGGCGGTTTTCTCGTAACAACGCCAGACATCGGGATTCGAGGTATCCGTTTCAATAAAGAGGATGGAGTGACCTTGTTGGGCTAAGTGATCCAGAAGCGACATGGAGGTGATGGATTTACCAACACCGCCTTTATCACCGCTAATGTAATAAATAGGAGGAGAAGCTGTCATGGAAAGACCTCGTGGGGATTACAAATCATCCGAATCGGGAGCGGGTAAAAATTCCCCGTTACCAATGGGGATATAAGTCGCTCCGGGTGGAAAAACCACGTTTTTCCGGTCAATCGATTGAGGAGCGGATTTTCTTGACGAAGCGGGCGCATCCGCCGCAGAAGGCTCCTGGGTTTTAGCCGATTGGGGAGTCATCGGTTCTGGAGCTATGGGTTCTGGTTTCGTTACGGCTAATGAAGCCGTCGTCTTTGCCTGGGGAATCTCCAGCGGCTTCTTCTCCTGTAGGTTTTTTTCAGACTTCACCGCGCTTTTGGATTTCTGGCGTTGCCTGGGGAGAAGAGAGCGAAGGACCGTGTAAGAAATATCCAAACCGTTTTGCTGAAGATGTTCGGCAATGGTGAGCAAGCTATATCCCTTCCTTCGAGCCTTTTCTATATCGCTCGCGATCAAAGCAACCATCTCTCGTTTGGTGGTTTTTTTATTAACCTCCGGCAACGCATCCAGACTGTGAACCAAGTGTGCCGCCAGGTTTTTTTTGGATTCTATGGATTCACTCATTGAAGTGGCCTATCGCTGAGTAGAAACGCTAAAAAAGCGATTTTTGAGGTAACAGCGGGACAACAGGTGGATAACAACGGGATAACAACCACCTACAGCGAGACAACAACGGGATAACAGGGGGATAACAGCCGGTTACAGTAGGATAACAACAGGATAACAACGATCTACAGTGGGATAACAGCGGGACAACAACGGGATAACAGGGTGTTTGCAACGGGTTTGCAAGGCGTTTGCAGGGCGTTCGCAACCATTTTTTATTCATTGAATTTAAAGATAAAAAATTCACATTTTAAGTTTGCAGCCAGTTTGCGGGGCGTTTGCAACGGGATAACAGTGGGAACACAGGGCGTTTGCAACGGGTTTGCAGTGAGTTACATCGGCATAACAACGGCATCACAGTGACCTACAGTGGGTTAACAGTCAGTTACATCGGCATTACAGCGGCCTACAGCAGCATCACAACGGAATAACAGTCAATTACAATGCAAATTATCATCGATCAACTTCTATAGTATGTCAAATTTTCTCAAAACTACATTAAAAATAGAAATAATTGACCTAGAATTTTAAAGGCGTAGGCTATCCACGAGGGGTGGAGTCACAAAAAATGAAAGCAGGGAGGCAAAAAATGATGTTGGAAGTGTATTCAAAGTGAGGCAGTGAAGAGGGCACACCTGTTGCACCTAGCGGTGCTGTGGATAAGTCGGAAAAGCGCTGTAACTCAATGAATTTATTATTTTATTTCGTGTATTTCGATGTATCTCGATGTATATCGAAATACATGATTAAAAAACTCATTTAGGAACAAAGGGTTGAGATGAAAACCAGAAAGCCGGTTTATCAAGATCACTTTCACATGTCGGTTCACAAGGAGGTGGCGATCAGCATTTCAAAGTCTGGAAAAACGGCGCAGGAGTGGATGCGCGAAGCCGCCCAAATACGGCTCGAACAAGAAAATCAAAAAGACACCCCCTTGGAAGCCCTAAAGGGGCAAATGAAAAGCCTCCAGCATTACGTCAACGAACTGACCGCTGAGATTAAGACCCTCAAAAACGACCAGGCCAAAAACCATATTACGACGATGGGCGTGGATAGCGATCTGCGGGACTTGGTGAAACAGTCTGCTTTCGTTCGCCAAAATCAGATCGAATTGACGCATGTGCTCAATCAAATGGATAAGAATTTCAGCCATGCGGTGACGCAGCTCGGGCCGTCTTTGTTGGTGTTATTGAGTCAGCAATTGCGTGATTTGATCCAGGTGGAAATCGCCAAGGCACCCCCCAAGCCAAAACCGCTCCCACCCCTGCCACCGCGTAACCTCTAGTGGAGGTCCACGGATGTTTGATCCCATTCCTGCTCAACCGTCTAAACCCCAGACCGCCTGGTTTTATTTTGTCGCGACCTTTTGTTTACTGTATGGCGTGCTGCTCTATTTTTATCTCGCTCATGTCTGGACATTCGGCGGCTTCTCAGCCGGTGTTGGCAAACATGTCGGTTACGCCTGGCAAGGATTACGCGGGTTATTACTCCAGGATCGATCCGCGCTTTGGAAATGGCACTTTTATACCCACTTCATGAATCAGCATGAATTGTGGATGGGATTGATGGTTCGAGCCGTCGGCGCGTTTCTCGTCTTGCCCGGCCTCATTATTTTCTTCTTATCGCGATTTTCCTTTCAGCATCACAGCGAAATCCATGTCCGGGGACTGCAATACGAAGCGGATTTACAGAACAGCATTCGACGAGCCTTACAACATCTAGAACCGTATGCGCGCCTGAAGACATCAGTGGGTTGGCTGAACATCCATCCCAAAATTGCCATTCCACCCACGCTGACCAATACAGGATTGTTGTGCATGGGCGCGGTGGGATCGGGTAAAACGAACTTCCTGTTGCCGTTTTTACAGCAGGTGGTGAATAGCGGTCACCGGAGTTTTATTCTCGATATCAAAGGCGATTTTACCGAGAAGCTGGTTTATCCAGAGGATGCCTTTATTTTGGTTGCCCCGTGGGATCAACGGGGATGGCGCTGGGACATTGCCAAAGATATTACCACGCTTCCGCAGGCCCGATTGTTCGCGGAAAGTTGTATCCCCATGTCGGATGAACCGATTTGGGCGACAGCGGCTCGACAAGTCTTTACCGGCTTGCTCAATTATTTATGTCTTACGCGAAAAAACAATTGGGATTTGTCGGATTTTATTGAATTGACTCGTTTGGACAATGAAGGCTTAAAAGAGATGATTCGCATCGGTAATCCCGATGCCGAGCGGGTCATGGCGAGCCTCGAAAACCGGACGGGTCAATCCATTTTGATTAACCTGTCCGCTTTTATCGGCCCCCTCTCTGATCTGGCTTGGGCGTGGCGACAAAGCCGTGACGCGCCCACATTTAGCATGGATGACTGGTTATCGGATGAAAGCACTTTGCCGAAAGGAATTTTATTACAATCTCGTCGCCGGTTTGGCGAAATGTCGGAAACGCTGACCAATGCGCTGGTGACGCTCTTAACGGATCGGATGATTGATACCGCGTTCCCGGAAGCGGACCGTCGAGCAGCGGATTGGCGATTGTATCTGGCGCTGGATGAAATCGCCCAAAGCCGACGCATTGAAGCGCTCCAAAGCTTGTCCTCTGCCGGACGCTCCAAGGGTTTGCATCTGATTGTGGGCATCCAATCCATCACCCAATTGAAAAAAATCTACAGCCCGGAATTTGCCGACCTGCTCTATACCAACCTGCTGATGCGCTACATTGGACGTACTCCCGATGGGGATAGCGCCGAGTGGATTGCGGAAAAGCTGGGGGTTCGAGACATCGAGCGCTTGAAAAACGCCCGCTCCCAATCGCAATCCGCGCAGGGGTTGTCTGATCAAAGCAGTTGGGACTGGCAGCCGGAGGCGAAAAAGGTGGTGCTGCCTTTTCAATTGAGCGCCGATCTTGGCCCGGACTATCGAAAGAACCAGATTGTGGGCTTGCTCTCGGTGTCCGGTTGGTCGCATGTCCTGCGACTGGCGTGGCCGAAAATGAATGATTCCACGGTGCGTCCAGCTTTGATCCACGCTACTTGGCTGAATCCAGAAACGACCGATAATCAACGATAAGGCCAAGAGGCCGCACAAACCACGTTGGCGTTTGGAGACCCCTCGAATGCTATCGACTAAAGGCTTGGGATCTGCCGCGCAGGGCGCGGGGCGGTATTACATTGAGCTGGCGCAGGAAGATTACTACACCGAGGGTGGCGAACCGGCGGGTCATTGGTTTGGCCAAAGCGCGGTGAGCCTGGGCCTGACGGACACGGTGGATAAAGAAGCATTCCTGCACCTCATGCGCGGCTTTGATGCCACGGGCGCACAGGCATTAGTCCAGGCGGCGGGTCAAGATCACCATGCCGGTTGGGATTTGACGTTTAGCGCGCCCAAGTCCGTCAGTGTGTTGTGGGCGATGACGGATGATCCGACAGTGCGTGAGCAGATTCAGGCCGCGCAACAGACCGCTGTGGAAGCGACGCTGCGTTTTGCCGAAGCGCATTGCGCGTTTACGCGGCGTGGGCATGAGGGCCTGGAACGGGAACGAGTCGCCGGGTTGGTGGTGGCGACCTTTGAACATTCCACCTCGCGGGAGCAAGACCCGCAACTGCATACCCATTGTATCGTGGCGAACGTCGCCCAACGGCACGATGGTACTTACGGCAGCCTGGATGGCCGAACCTTCTATCGCTGGAAAATGGCGCTGGGCGCGATGTATCGGGCGGAGTTGGCTCACCAGCTCGAAACGCGCTTGCCCGTTCAGATCGTTCGCGATCAGAGCAGCTTTGCCCTGGAAGGCGTCCCAACTGCGATTCAAAAACAGTTCTCGAAACGCGCTGAGCAAATCACGGACTGGTTGACCGAGAACGGCTATACGGGGACGGTCGCGGCGCAAACCGCCGCATTAAACACTCGCCTCCAAAAGAGCGACATTGATCGGCCCGCGTTATTGGACGCATGGAAACAGGAAGGGGCCGCCGCCGGTTGGGGACCGGAACAGGCAGCGCAATGGCTGATGAAACCGTCGCTGACACCCGAGCGTCTTTCTCCAATGAGTTTAAATGATTTTCAGGAAAAGCTGGTCCGTCAGCAATCGACCTTTGGGGAACCAGACGCTTGGCGACGCATGGCCGAATCCATGCAAGGGATCGGCGGTCTGAACGCCGTCGAGGAACGGATGCACACCTTTTGGCAAGACCCCCAGGTGGTTGCCCTTGGCGAGCGGTACCCGGATCAGCCCCGCTGGTCCACCGCCACGATGATTGCGTTGGAAAAAAACACGATGGCAGCGGCGCTCCAGGCGTCCATGCAGCACCCGCACGCGCTGCGTGGGGAGACGGTGGACGTTACTCTCAAGACCCGGCCCAGTCTCAGCGGCGAACAAACCGCTGCCGTTCGTCAGGTATGTCAGTACAGCGGGGCGGTGACGCTGGTGGAAGGACTACCGGGCACGGGTAAATCGTTCATGCTGGATACCGCGCGCGAAGCCTGGCAAGCGGAAGGCTATCGGGTGATCGGCGCAGCGCACACCGGCAAGGCGGCTTTAGGATTACAAGACAGCGCGCACATTCCTTCGGCCACGATTCATGCGCGCCTCAAGGAATGGCAGGAACCGAAGGCGCTGGATGCGAAAACCGTGGTGGTGGTGGATGAGGCGGGATTGATCGGCAGCCGACAAATGGCAGAGTTGGTGAAAACGACGCAAGACGCGGGTGCGAAACTGGTGCTGGTGGGCGATCATCGCCAATTACAGCCGATTGAGGCGGGCGGCCTGTTCCGGGCCATGACCGAGCGGATTGACACCGCGCAATTGACTGACATCCGACGGCAGGATCAACCGTGGGCGCGGGAAGCTGTTCATGCCATCGCCAAGGGTGATGTTCATGAGGCGATGGATGCTTACCAAACGCGCGGCCTGATCCACGTCGCTGAAACCAAACAAGACACCGTGAAAACCCTCGTGGCGCAATGGATGCAAGCCCAGACGGATCACCCGGACAAAAGCCGATTGATCATGGCCAGCGAACGGGCCGATGTCCGGGCCATCAACCAGCAGATTCGCGACCAATTACACGCTAGGGGCCGCTTGGGGGCAGACCACACCGTGACCACCGAACAAGGGGCCAGAACCTTCGCCAGCGGGGATCGGGTGGTGTTTCTGCGCAATTCCACGCCCTATGGCGTCAAGAATGGGCAATTGGGCACCCTGGAGGACATCACGCAACGGGGCAAAAACACCCATTTACGTATTCGGCTGGATCAAGACGCCGGGAGCCAAATCGTGTCCATTCCCCTTCAGCGGTATGGCCATATCGACCACGGCTATGCAATCACCACGCACAAATCCCAGGGGGCAACCGTCGATGAGACCTTTGTACTGGCGGGTGGAAAAATGGCCAATCGGGAAATCGGTCTAGTGCAGCTCAGTCGCCAGCGGCAGAACGCCCAGGTGTTTGTCGATCAAAGCTTCTATCAGGACGCGAGCCGACCCGATCATGGTCCCAAAGCCCGCGATCCGGCGAGGCCAGACCCCGCTCAAGCGGCGGTGGCCAGAGCCACGGTAGCCCCTCATTCAGCCCCCAGCGCCTATGCCGAGCAAGCCCACGCCGCCGTCGTCCAGCTCGCCGCTCAATTGCAAAAGAGCCAGCAGAAGGAGGTCACGCTGGACTATGCTCCTTCGCGCGAACATCGGCAGACGCCGAGCTTGGAATAGAAATTTAATGATTTGATTTCATGAACAGGCTGATCACCCACACGACACTGCTCAGGCCCGGCAGGATCAACAACAACCCTAAAACCATCGCCACCCATTCAATAAAGCCCGACAACACGGCGCTTCGATAGTTTTTAAACTCCTCTACCCCGGCGGCATTCGTGCGATAAAAGTGCCGCCTTCCGACCCATAAAAAGAGACCGATGGTGGCACCAAAGATTGCGGCAGGCACCAAAAGCGCCAAATAAGGGATCAAAGGCGCGTAGAAAGGGGTGGGTTCAAAAGAATAGGGGGAGTACATGGTGATCCCTCCTAATGTTGACGGCTCTTCAACCATTCCTGATATTGTTCCGGGTTGCGAAACTGGGTAATGGATAGCCCATCTTCCATGAGTTTCGCCAGCCACGGATATTGCGCGTAATTTAAAAACCGCAAGCCATCCCCCGGCCAGTCCTCGCCTGATTTCGGCTGGCATTGCCAGCCCTTCCAGGGAAGCCTGGGGTCTTCCACGACTAAAATCGTGGGCGCGGGTCGCTGAGTTTTGTACGTTCCATACACCGGGTCGAACGGGCCTGACGAATGGCCCAATGCCAAGGCGTCGCCTCGCCAGCGATAGCCATAGCTAAACCCCTTGTGAACCGGACTATAAAAGACATCGACTAATTGATCCTGGGGGTTGAACGTCCAGACGCTGTAATAGTCTTTCTCGACCTGATTTTTGGGATGGAGGAAATGGCAGTGCCAGCCGCCCGTCACAGCGGGCGCTTCCGCTGCCTGGGCGACGCCCAGGCTCGCCAGCCATAGGAACAGCGGATAAGCGAAATAGGATCGCCGAGCGTATCGTGAATAGGTCATCATCACGTTCACCTTTCCCGCCGTGGCGGGAGTCCGATCAAGAGTATCACTTTTTATCATTTCTGTGTCGCCAGCGATGACCCCATTCGCCCGTTGCGCTGGCCACACGCTGGCCACTGCCACTCACACTCTGGCCCACCCCGCGCGACCCGCTATCCACGTCCTGAAGCCCCGCGCCGACAAACGAGGAGCCGACCACGACATCGATCCAACGAAAAGCCAGTTCAGGAATCAGGGAAATCAAGCGCAGGCATAAGGTGGCCAGCGAAATAACCAGCAGGGTGTAGATGGTGGCCAGACCCACGCCCTCAAAGAGCGAATTCGGTGGGTTTTTCAGCGTGGTGCCAATGGTGGCGTTGATAAACCAGCCCAGTACATACAGCAGGGTAATGGACGCGAACAGGCCAAAGACCAGCAGTACAGGTTTCAGCAACAGTGACAGCAACAGACCGTAGCCGGATTGCGCCCGCGTCCCGCTCATCCCATCACCGTCCCCGCTTAAGTGCATCAACATCCACAAGGGCATCCCGAAGGCGGCAATAATGGCGAGCACCAGCCAGGCCAGGAATTGAAACAGCCAGATGATCAAAGGCAGATAGCTTAAGTAAAACCCCAGCGTCCAGCCCAGGCCATACAAAAAGCCGCCGATGCTGGCGACCAGCAAGCCGCCCGCCGTCGAGAGGAGCCCGACCCCCGCGCCCGCGACCATCGCGCTGGCCCCCACCGTCATCAACGTGTGACCGAACCGATACCACGTCATCAGCGGAAATTCATGGGTTTCGCTCGGCTGCATCCAAAGAAACGCCTGGATTAAACTACTCCCTAGCGAACGGAGCAGTTGATCGCTCAGGTTCTCTTCAAAAGCCCGCCCCCCTCTGGGCAACGCATAGTTAAAATTCGCGCTGCCGTTTTGCGTCGCTCGCCAACGGGCGAAACTTTGCGTTCCGGTTTGCTGGGCGGTCAACAGGGATTCGACCATCACATCATTGCGCGCAATGGCCATCCGCACCTGATCGCCCAGGTCCGGCGAGAGTGATTTCAGTTCGGATTTGAACCCTTGTTGTTCCACTACCATGTCATGAACGGCAGTCGAGATGGAGAGACTGGCGTCGGACAATTGCCAAAACCACATTCCATAGGTGGCCCAGCCGTCTTTCGCAGCCGATTCCTTCCATTTCGAAATCATCTCTTCCTGACGGGTTTGATAGGCATTCGTCCCGGCGTCATAGACGGTTTTAGCATAGGTGCTGATCAGTTCCGCATACCGCTCGCGGGCGGCGATTTCTTCCCCCGCCTGCATTTGCGAGACCACCTCGCGCATCCCCTCCAACAGCGTCTCGTAAGCGTCCAGATGCGCGCTTTGGATGTCGTTGCGCATGGCGGTTTGCACGCCGTTGGCGGCGGTATCGTCCGACACCGTGCGGACGGGGATCGTGAGCTTCCCACACAAATCTTTAGCGTATTTGCCGCCGCCAAATAGGTAGTTCTGGACTGTGGTGCCCGCGATTTCGCCCGTGATGCCACCGGAGTTCCGGTTATACGATCCCATCACCTTGGAGACATAGTTTTTCGTCTCCGAATACGGGGGAATCCCACCGTATTTGTCCACCGCCCCTTCACCGGCGTTATAACCGGCGGCGGCGAGTGAGTAATTCCCATTGAATTTATTGAGCAGAAAGGCGAGATATTTCGTGCCGCCGTTGATGTTTTGGGTAGGGTTTTTCGCATTCGTCACGCCAAAGCGAGCGGCGGTGGCCGGCATGAGCTGCATCAATCCCGTCGCCCCTTTGGGACTTACCGCGTCGGCGTTATAACTGGACTCCGCTTGAATAATGGCGTGAATGAAACTGGCCGGGACGCCGTATTTCGAGGAAGCAGCATTAATCTCCTCATTGTATTGCGCGGCTTTCGGGGTGCTGGAAAAAAACGATTGGACTTGATTCCACAAGCCTTTTGTCGGGGCGTCCTGTTGCTTGGTCACGCTCAGCGGCGTGTAACCATTGGGGGTGGATTCCATCGTGTTGATCGTTTCGATGCAGGTCAGGCTGTTGAAGGTGTTTCGGGCCAGGCTACTGACCAAGGGTTCGGCTGTGAGGGTGTTCGCCTGCGCCGCGAAGGTTTGGGTCGTCGCCGATTCAATCCCCACCTGCCCCACCTTATTCGCAAAGCCCGTGCCCAAGGCCAACACCCAAAACAACAGTGCATGAACCGCCGCCAGCCCACCGAGGGCGGGAATCGGTAAGAGCATCATCCAACCGAGAACTATTCGTAGCGGCACCCACAGCGAATGCCAGCGTTCACCTAAAAAATGACCGGAATGCGCGCTTTGCGCGGTGCCCGCCAGCGCCAAATACAGCGCCATCAGAATGGACACGACGAACACGCCGGTCAGGAAATACGAAATCGTCACACCCAGCACCGCTGTTTGCCCATCGGCTGTCAATCCCGTCGCTGTACTCACCGCCGGCCCAAAGACGGACACCACCTGCGTCATCGCGACATCGCCGGATTCCGGCAAAAACGAGTGCAATCGCTCATGAAACGTGGTGGCGACGCCACTCTCACCTGCCGCCTGAGCGATGATGGGCGCGAAGGGAAGCGGAAGAAGGAGGAAGACCCTCCCGTAAGGACATCGCATTATTTTTCTCCTGATGATTCTGGTCATAAAGCTATTTTATGTAATTTATTTTAATTCAATAGAAATTATGAATAATAAAAAGTTGATTTTATTAAAACACAAGCAACATAATAGGACTAAGAAAACGGAAGGAGAAGCGGATGAGGCAAAAATCCTGGTGGCGACCGGTCGCGTTAGCACTCTTACTCGGATGTCCACTCAGTAGTTTGGCACTGGACGTTCACCTCCAGAGCCTATCGCCCGCGCCAGGGTTAAAACCGACCGCTCCGCTGGGCGCGCTGGAGGGCATGACCGAGGCGATCAACTGTGGCCTGGATTTCCTGAACACGGCCAAAAAATGCGGACTCAGCGCGTTGAAGGAAACGGCCTCGCCGTTTACCGTCAAATTTGATCCGATGTTCTGCCGCCTGACGATGCGCTTTAACATTGGCCAACTGATCGATGGGATGCTCAAACACTGGCTGGCCGGGGCGTTTGCCCAGTTGGATACCCCCTTCGTTGGCGCGCTCTGTTTGCTGGGGATCGGGGCGCAATACTGTCCGACCGGTTCATCGCTCAGTTCAACCGCTAACTCAACCACCTCGTCTTTAGCCATTTCTCCCAGCAATTGGCTAAAAGCCGCCACCGCGCGGTTAAACACTCACGTTTCAGAACAGCAAGCGCTGCAAGACACCCTGGATCAAGCGGCCAGCGGATCGAACGCCATCACGACCCCCGCCGCGCCCGCCACGACGACAACGCCGCCCGCAGAAACCGCCAAATCCGCGACGGAGGAAAAACGCGATGGCAAGACCGGACTCGACACCCTCCTCCCTTGATCTTACGGCCCAGGTCGATCCCGTAGGACTGGATGCCCTCACGGCCAGTGGCATCCGTTATGAATGGTATCGCGACGGGTTTCGGTTGCTGTTGGGGCTGTTGCTGCTCTTAAGCGGGGTGCTCGCCGTGTCCCTGGGCCTGAATGTCTTTCTATTCACCCATCAGCCCGCGCCGAAATTTCTGGTGCAAACCGCCGATCATCAACTGATTGGCGTGGTGCCGCTCGATCAGCCGTCCTTTAGTGATGAATACGTCACGCAATGGGTGGTGGAGGCGATTCTGGCTGCGAACAACTGGAACTTTGCGAACTATCGCGAAGCCCTGCAAAGCGCTTGCAATGACTATTTCACGCCCAACGGGTGCCAGGAATATCGGGACGCCTTGATTCGCATCGGCAATCTGGAATCGGTGAAAACCAAGCGGCTCAATGTCCGGGCGGTCGTGGTCAAGCCGCCGCTGATCCTTAACAAAATCATCAGCGGCCAGACCCAACGCTTTACCTGGAACATGCAGCTTGAAGTGATGATGAGCTATCTCAGTTCATCGGAGCAGAGCACGCAATCGCTGATCGTGAATCTGGTGGTCGTGCGCCGTCCCTTGACCGAGTACGAAAAAGGGATCGGCATTGAAAAATATGTCGCCGCCGTGGGCGGAGCGCACTGATGAAGCGGCTGCAAAGTCCGTGGCTTGCTGCCATCGTCACCACGCCTTTCCTGCTTGGCCTCCCGTCTATGGGTGCGGCGGAGGATTTGGGCGCATTAATGAATCAGCCCACCACGCCCCCGCCGAGAACCACCGCGACCGCCCCGGTCACGCCCGATGCCCAACAGGCCATCCGGCAAACCTTGCAACTGACGCCGGATGAAATCCGCGCCTTAAAAGCGCAGGCGGCGCTTAGTTCACAGGCGATGGCGATTCCGCCAGGTCCACCGCCGAAACCGTTAACCTCCAGCGTGGCGGTCAAGCTGACCCCCGGTTATCAACCGCCGACTTTGTTTTTAGCCAGCGGCATGGTCGCCAATGCAACCTTTCTGGATGCAACCGGGGCCGCCTGGCCCATCGAGCGGTGGTCGGTCAGCAATCAAAGCGAGAACGAGACGTTTGCCGTCACGCAACTGGGCGTGAATATCTTGAGCATCACCAGCCCGAAGCTGTTTACCGTCGGCAACATTGCCATCAAATTTAAGGATTTGGATGCACCGATCACCATCACGCTCGCGCAAGGCGCCAGTCGCGTGGTGGATTACAACAAGGAATTTCAGCTTCCAGGGCGTGGACCCTTGGCGAAAGCGGAACAAACCAGCGCCACCGTCAGCCCGGAGATTGAACCGGAAATGTATGACTTCCTCGATGGCATTCCCCCGCCCGGCGCGCAAGCCAAACAACTCATCGGCGCGGCGGGCGCGGTGTGGCTTTACAAAAAAGCCTATTACCTGAAAACCGCCAGCACCTTGATCAGTCCCGGTTGGGAAAAACGCGCGGACGCCAGTGATGGCACGACGGTTTACAAGCTGCAACCCATTTCCGTGCTGGTGTTAAGTGATCAGGGCCGCGAAGTTCGCGCCCGCATTCGCTAGGAGACGCCCATGACGCCCCTTTTACGAGTCGCCCTGGGCGGCGCGCTGGCCCTCACCACCCTGTTGATCGGGGGCGGTATCGGGTATTACGTCAGCCACCGGGCGCAAGATTTGAAGACCATCGGCACCCGTGTCGCATCGTTGCCCACTACCCCGCCCTCCTTACCCGGTGATCGGCAATTGCCCGATGCAGAACACGCTTATCAACAGTTTGAACAGCAAAATCGGACTGAGGCGGAAAAAAAGGCGGGAGCCGCCGCCGCCATCCCGCCGCTGGAGACGCTGGAACCGGCTCCTCCCCTCGCGCCCGAGGCTGAACGCCCGGTTTCGCCGGAGCTGACGCGCCGCCAGCGGGCGTTGGAGCGCGACGAAAAGAAAGCACAAGCGGAGCGTGAAAAAGCCCATCAGGACGCCATTAAACAGCAAGCGCAAGGCATGGGCAAAGTGCTGGGTGCGTGGGGCGGCATCCACAAAACCGTTGAAGCGTCTCTGAAACCGCCCGAACCGGCGAAGCTCGAACCGATGCCGCTCGATGATCCGTTTGCGCACCTGAGCGTGGACAAAGTTTATTACGGCATTTTGCAGGTGTTTATCAGCTCCGATGAGCCAGGACCGGTGATCGTCACGATGAAAGACGGCGAGCTGGCGGGCGCGCGGCTGATCGGCAGCTTTAAGCGGGCCGATGAAAAAGTCATTATTCACTTTGACCGGATGACCTTTCAAAAAGCCTGGTACACGGTCGATGCCGTGGCCATCAACCCCGAAAACGGCCGTTTGGGGCTGGCGACCGACGTGGAACGGCGAACCTTCTCCCGCTGGGCCGCCTTGTTGGGTTCTGCCGTCTTACAGGGCGCGCAGCGCGCTTATCTTAATCAAGGCACCCAAAGTTCCTACCTGTGGGGCGAAAGCAGCTCCCACAACTACAGTGACAAGGAAATTTTAGGGATTGCCCTGGGTGAGATCGGCACCCGCACGCGCCACACGGCCAATCAGTATTTCAACCGGCCCCCCACGGTTTACGTCGATCCGGCGATTCAGTTGGTTGGCGTGCTGTTCATGGCACCCCCCAGCCGCAAGACCAGCGGACCCATGACCGCCAACGCCGAGGCGCTTGATCCGCAATCGGTCGAAACCGCGAAGCGCCAGCAGGCGTTATTGAACGTCGCGAAGCGGGCAGCGCAGGATGCGCCAACGCAAGCCGAAACCCCCGATGAGCCAGAAGACGAACCCCGATCCCGTTCGATGCGGCCTTTGCTGGTAATTCCCGCCCAGCGGGCCACCGTGGAGGATCAGTGATGGAGAACATCCCTTCGCTGGAGACGGTCGCGAATTTAATCAAGCAGGCCGCGCAACACGTCCATCTTTTATTTGAATATCTGGCGTATCTGTTCGGCTTTTTGCTGGTCGCCAGGGGTTGTTATCTCCTCTATGGCGTCACGCAGGATCGACGGCGCACCCTCTGGAGCGCGATCACCCACCTCGTGGCGGGCGTGAGCCTGGTTTATCTCAGTCAGTGGTATCAAGCGGCGAGCCAGACCTTTCTGCTCATCGATCATACCTTGATGTACGCCCCCGCCACGAGCGACTGGTCCACCGTCATGATGGGCGCGTGTCTGGCCATCATTCAATTTTTGGGTCTGGTCGCGGTGATGCGCGCCTTTTTCCTGCTTCGTCTGATCGGGAGCGACGACCTCAGTCGCTTTGCCTTGTCCCGCGCCGTCGTGTTTTTTGTTGCGGGCGTGTTGGCCCTCAACATCAACCAAACCGTCAGCGTGATTTTCGCCACGCTGGGGACCACCAGCCCATTGGGCTAATTCGCCACTGTTGTAAGGAGGTTTACGGTGTCAACCTGGCTAAAAAAGCATGAAGTCTCTTTGAGTATCACTACGCTGATCATCGGTGGGGTTTTTCTGATTCTGGCGCTGCTCTCATCGGCGGTCTGGGCCGCGGATTCCCTGGCGACGATTGCCGATAATGTCCGGGGCAACCTGGATGAAACCCTTAAACTGGGCACCTCCATTGTGTTTGTGATCGGCTTTTTGCTGGTCGCCGTCGGCTGCTTTCTGATCTGGCGGATGGGCCGCCATCAGGGTGCGCACAGCCCCGCAACGCTCTTTACCTGCATCGCCGCCGTGGTCGCTGGCGTACTGATGGTCTATCACTCCACCGTCGTCGGCGTCGGCGGCGCGACGATGTTTGGTTCCAGCGAGGGGGATATTACCGTCGAAGGCACCACCGAAGTCCGTTAATGACCTTTATGGCCCTGCTGACGGATAAAAGAGGATAAAATGAAAGCGAAAGTTTCTATTTTTCCTGTCAATCGGTGGGCAGTGGCCATGCGAACCAAAAAAGAAGCCAAAATTTCAGCGCCCAGACGCCTCGTGACACGGGTCGCGCCCGTCACCGGTCGGCAGTATCAGGAGATTCGCAAGCAATTAAAGATGGAAGTCGGCCATTATCTGAACCGGTTGGGCGGGACCATGCGCGATCACTATATCGCGACGAACGAACCCGATGCCCCGCTCAATGACGTGACCCTCTGCCTTCATCTGCGGTTGCTGGATCGTTATCCGCAAATGGTGGAGCCGGAACCCACTATTGATGAACTGTTGATCAAAATACGGGCGATCCTGCGGGAAAACCCGAACGTGAAATTGCCGATGCGCCTGTCCTCGACCTTTTTGGCGTTGATCCTGGGCCGCAATCCCCGCACCGCCTCCATGTGGAATATGGGCAAAGCGGAACCCGCAGGCAAAGTCACGCAACTGATTAAGGATTTGATGTTGATTCTGGACACCCATCCCGATCCAGCCGCGTTTATCCAGGAGTATGTGGATATGGTGCTGATTGAAGCCGGTGCGCGCGGTTTGCATGACCTCTTTACCCTCAAGCGCTGGCCGACGACCTACCAGCGCAATCAGGCGCGGGAGACCCAGGACGGAGAACTGGCTGAGAACTTCGGGGATGAAGAGGGCGCTGACTTCGAGGAGGAAGAGGGCGACGTGGGCAATGAGGTTGGTGATGAGCCGAACGAGGCGCGGAGCCGACAGGCGGCGTTGCCTTTATCCAGCGGATCGCCCGGAAAATCGACGCGGCGAGCCGATAAAACCCAGCCCGCCCCATCGAGCCAAACGCTCAAGCCCCCAAAGCCGCGCGCTGCCCCCGACCCAAAGCGATGACTTCGGCGGCCAGTTCCTCAATCAGGAGTTGCTGATCGTCTTCGGCGAGCAGATTCCCCCGCTGCACCGCGAGCCGATCAATGCGCTGATGCAGTTCCGCCACACAAGAGCCGCTGGGAAAGCGGGTTGACAAGACGCGCCGCGCCTCAGCGGCGGATAATTCCCGCATCACCAAGCGCCGCAACGCCCGATCCTGTTCCCGCGTGGTCAGCGCCCAGCGCTCCTGGACCCCCGTGGTCAAATAAACCCATTGGGTGAATCGACCAAAGCGGGTATCGACCGACAGCAGCATGGGCGCGCCCTCGGGCGTGGGACCATGCAGATGCAGGCGCAACACCTCCTGTTCGGCGGGATTTAAACCAAAGCGTTCCGCAATGTGCTGGCCTTCCTCTACGGACGCGCCCAAAATCAGACGCGCGCTGGAGTTGCGCAACAGCGTATCGGGAAAGTGATCGAACAACTGGCTACACAGGACGAGCTGCACCCCGTGTTTGCGGCTTTCCAGGGCATCGGTTTCCAACTGGGCCATCGTGGCTTGCGCACCGCCGCGTAAGCGATGCACCTCATCCAGGCACAGCCGTTTGTGTTGCGAGCGCAGTTCCAGAATGCGCTGGCGTTGATAGCGTTGATAAAGCGGCGGCCAATCTTCCACATGATCTTCGTGCAGGTAAAAATGATGGGCGGCGACATGCCGCGCCAGCATGTAACTGATGCTGGCTTCCCACGAGGAAAACTGGCCGCCGCGCGTGGCGATTTCCTCAATGTCCAGCACGATGACCCGTGCGTTGGATAAATCGACGGTGGTGGGCGCGGAGAGCAGCGGCAGCACGGTGATCGCATGGGTCCATTGCCGGATGACGAAATCAATCAACCGACCGCGCTTTTCCACCTGAACATCGCCCCAGGTCTGACGGATTTTCTCATCTTGCGCCAGATAGGCGATGCAGTCGGTGAGCAGCGGGGCGGCAAACCGGTTCGCTCGGTGGGCGTTGACCCGATCCCCTTTCTCAAAAAGCTGATCCACCAGATGAAACCAGGGTGTTGCGCCATCGGCGACAATGCCATGCCCGGCCAGGGCGACATCGACGTGCGGATTCCGGCGCGCTTCATAGCGTTTTGGATGGCCGTGAGCATCATCGGCGAAAAAGCGATAAATACCGTTTACGACTTCCGCCACCACTTCCGCCACACCCGGCGGCGCGACGGTTTCATTGGCCGGGGTGGCGAGCGCGGTCAGGATATTGCGGGCAAACGCTTTTTCCAGCGGCAATAAATGCCGCATGCCCAGTTGCAGATCCAGCGGGTTGATCGCATCGTTCGCCGTTTGCCGCAGACGACGGTAGACAAACTGATGACGCTGCGCGTCCGAGGCGCTGGCCTGACAGGTTTCGATCAAACCCTGCGCGCTGGCCCCTGGCTCGATGATGCTCAAATAAGGCACCTGCCGTTCCCCCGTGAGCAGGAACGCCAGATTATCATGCTGCATGGTGAGCGACTTGCCCGACCCCAGGGAACCGGCAATCAAGGTGATCCAGTAATCCTGCAAGGGCGATCCCGGTTGATAGGGCATCACTTTCCCATCGTCCGAGCGAAATAACAGCCCGCCCTCGCGCCACGGCAAGGCCGGACGGGTCAGGGGCAACATCCGTACCGCCTCGGTGAGCGGCGTCGCGTGGGGTTCGCCGGGCGTTAAATCGTGGGCAAACCCCGGTAAGGAGGCGAGCACCGCGCCGACGGCATCGCCTCGCTCAATTTGCCATTGTTGCGCGCCCCAGGTTTCCAGCGCGGCGCGCAGGCGCGCGATCCGAGCGCGGGTGGTGACTTCATCCGGTCCCCAGGTCGTCGCGCACACCCGCAAGCGGGGGGTCGGTTGCTGGCGTTGAATCTGCTCGATCAAGCTGAACGCATCACTGATTTGACGATTGTAGTGGGCGGAAAAGGCCCAAAAATCCGCCAACACCCGCCGCAGGCCCCACCCCTTGAAGCCACCATCCAACTGGAAGGCGATCCGCACCGGCAGCGTGCGATCCAGTTGCGTAAACAGCAAGGCAAAGGGCCGCACGTCTTGCGGGCCAAATTCCATGTAGGTCGTCGCCAAATGTCGCGTTCCAGCGGGAATCACCCCATCGCGTGCGGGCTTGTCAAAAACGCTTTCACACAACTGATAGCCAATGCGCGGATACCAGAGGTGTGAAATATCCCGTTTTCGTGGATAGGCGCGCTGAGGAATCGGATCGCCGGGCAGAATCGCCCGCCAGCCAGTAGTGGTCATCGGTTCGAGCGAGGTGCGCAACTCATGCAAAAAGGAATGACAGTCCATGAGGTTGACGAACAGGCCACGGGTGTTGAGATCACGCGCCAGCGTTGCCACCACCGCCGCATGCGTTTCACGCAAGGGCCGAAACAACGCGGCTGGATTTTGTCCTTCCAGGGGGGGATGCGATGGGTGGAGGGGGCGCAGGCCCTTGAAATACTCTTTGCGGGCTTGCCGCTGTTCCGGCTGGGTCAGTGCGGAGGGATGCGTCCACACGGTCAGAAAAGCCTGCTCACTGCAACACGTCGCCTCCAGGCGTTGTTGGTTATCGTCCAATAGATCATCCAGCGCAAGCCCCAGCCGTTGGACGGCCCGACGGGCCGGCATCAACAACCGCTCCAGGTCGCGCGGCGTTCGATCCGGGTCGCGCTCCAAGACAATTTGCAACGTATGGGTGGCATGAACCAGTGAAGGCGTCAGCGCAATCGCCATATCCTCGACAAACCGCTCAAATCCCGGCTCATCCAGCCGATTCTTTAAGCCTTCCAGCCGGAACGCCGACATCAATCCCCCCGCCGTGACGACAAAATGCGCCGCCTCATCGGCGCTCTCCAGTTGACAGGCATCCTCAATGCACAGGCGCGCGCCACGGGTCAGCGCATGAAGGATGTTTTCCAGACCCGCGACGCCCGACGTCAATAAATGAAAATCCACCGGTTGCTCCCATTGAGTAATAAGTCAAAATTTCCATAATTATACTTTATTAACTATACAAAATTTCTTGATCAACTTATTTAGATAAACAATAATGAAGTTTAATTGATGAAATAACCTGTTAAAAGGGCGCATTCCATGACGAGATCCAAACGCAAATGGCTGGTCGTCCTCTTGAGCGGCGCGCTGGTGTTCGCCCCGCTGACCGCTAACGCCGCCATTGCCGAATTTCTGGCGATGATCATGTACTTCTATCTGTTGCAACAACCGCAGATGATGAATCACACCCAGGATGTCGTAGACGCCAACCTGCAATCAGCGGACGCGATCAATCGCAAGCGGGTGGAAATCTGGCAAAAGGAAGTGTCGATGGCGATGATGCCGCCCCCGCAAAGTTGCGTGACGCTCACGCTGGCGAAAGCGCTGCGCACGGCGGACAAGCTGATTCCAGGACTGGTCAATGACCAGATCACGAAAGGACTGCAAAACGTAATTGGCGCGTCCAACCCGCTGGAGATCGTCGTGCAACGGGTGCGCCGTCATGAAACAAACTATTGTTCCGAAGCGGATAAGGCGCGCGGACGCTGTAGTAGCACGAGCAGCTTACCCAACGGCGACATGGATGCGGGACTGGTACTCGATACCCGTGGGTATACCGCCGAGCAGGCCGAAGCGGCCAAAGCGTTTTTGGATAACCTGACCGCTGCGGCACCCCTGCCGCAATTACCTTCCCATCTGGAAAAAACCCCGCAAGCCGATCAATTACGCGGCTATTTAATTCACTACGGCGCTCGCAAAGCGGTCGCGCACAAGGTATTGGCCAACGCCTATGCCGAACGGAAGCGGGAACGTGGAGACCAGGGGAAAAGTTCGCAGGAAATTCTGTTTGAGGATTACGAGCGCCGCTTTGGCGATCCGAACTGGGCCGATGAGGTCTTGAAAGCCCCGCCCGGTTCGCTGGATCGGGAAAAGCTGATGATCGAATCCTGGAAGATGCAAATGATGATGCGCCAATACCGCCAGCAGCAAGACAGCCAGGTCATCATGGCGACGCTGCTGGATGTGCTCACCGAACAGCAAGCCGAACAAAAGATTTCCCAACTGACCGAAGCCGCTATGCGGGCTAATATCGATGAAGATTAGCGGACTCAGGCACGCAAGCTGGCGACTGGTGGGCGGGTCGCTGCTCACGCGAAGCGTGCAGGAAACGCGCACGGCCTGGGCACTCTGGCGCGCCGCCCGCCCGAATCACGCCGATTGCCCACCGCGTCCGTTTACCGATTGGGTGGCGGACTATCAACTGACCGAGGCCGATCTGAGCATCCTCTATCGCCGCCATCAGGGGTTTTGCTATGCCTTGGGACTGGGGGGCCTGTTTTCTTTAGGGTATGGGACGGCCACCGTGTTCGCGACCTTCGGCTGGGGATGGGCGGTAGCCACCCTCCTGCTCTCCGGCCTGTTTTTCGTTCGGGCCGCCGGTCATTCTTTGCGCTGCTGGCAAATTCAGGAACGTCGCTTAAGTTCCTTTTCAGACTGGCTTAAGCAACCGCTGGTTTGGATTCCATCCGGTTTTTAAAGGAGGCTTTTTCATGCTTCGCTCCCTCTGCCTGTCTTGTACGCTCGTGGTGGCTTTTACGAGTTGCGCGCCGCCCCCGGAGAGGATTCCAAAAACCGCTGTTGTTGAAGAATTGCAACGCGCCGCGATGGACGCGAAAGCGGCGCAGTGGCAACTGGCAGCGATTCAACAAGCCAAAACCGGCACCGGCTTGCAGGAAAACGGGGTTTTGAATACACCGCCCGGACTGGATAGCCCCCTTTCGCTTTCTTGGGTCGGGCCTTACCAGGGGCTGGTTTCCACCGTAGCGGCGCAAACCGGCTACGGGTTTGAATCCATCGGCAACGCACCAGTCAATCCGATCATCGTGCGGGTCAACGCAGAACAAATTCCCGCCATCGTCGTCTTGCGCGACGCCTCCTGGCAAGTTCGAGACCGGGCATCGCTTCGCATTGATCAGGCGCACAAAACTCTGCACGTGCAGTTCCACCATGACGAGTAAACTGCTGCTCCGGGCGCTCGCTATCGCCTTATCGACGGTGTGGGTTGTGACCACGGCAACGGCGCGTGACCAGGACGTTATTAATCCCTCTGGGACCGCCGCCCCGGACGCCGCCACCCTGGAACTCCCCGCCGCGATGCCCACCACCCCGGCGAAAGACCCCATTCCAACGGTGTCAGAGATGGAACGATGGCGACCGACGATCAAGCTCACCGCGTCCTCGCAAGAGCCTTCGTTACGGGAACGCGCCTTACGCGAAACCGGCCTGCAAGTCGGCAGCCAGGCGGCGCTCGCGGCCAGGACGCGGGTGCAAAATAGCGAGGTCGAAGCGCAAGGGAAGTGGCTCACCGACATTTACCGCTTCGATCAATTGCTCTCGGAAAAAGGACTGGTGTTGCCGCCGATCATCATCGAAGCGCGCCGCCACGCGGAAGTGAACGGCTTGCAACTGACTAAAATCGAGCAGAGCTACAAGCTGCTCGAAAACGCCCAGGTGGTTTCCGCACCGCCGACTTGGCGAGATTATCTGATCGCCTCCAACTATCCCCCGCCGGTCAAACCGGAAGGTGCGCTGTTGCCGCAAAATTCAGCGGAGGAAAAAATCTGGTCGGAAGCCGTTCGGCGTGGCTGGGAACAGGGCGAACAGCAAGCGTGGCTCGCGTTTAAAGCGCGCGTGGGCGAACTGCATCGGGCTTTTTTGGGCCGTGTGCGGTATTTGGTCTTGCTGGAACGGGGGCTGGTCACACCCCCGGCGATCCGCATCGCGCGCCGGGGCGTCAAGCAAGACGCCAATGAGCTGTTGATTGGCCGCACCGAGATCACCCTTTCTCGCCTATCCGAGTTTCGTCTGCCGACACCGGCGAAAAAGGGCAAGAAGGCGGCCTACTGGCGCGCCCTGCCGGAGGTGTTGACGACCTATGATGATGGCAGCTCTGTCCAATAAATTAGATTCATGGCCCGTGTTACCAGCGCGCATGACACAGGCCGATCTGGACGCTTATCTTCTGCACGCTGCGCGCTGTGAGGTCACGGACCTGCATGTGCAGAGTTTTCGCCCGATCAGCATTAACCAGCACGGTCGTCTGTATCAGGTCACCCCGCGCCGTCTGGAATTTAGCGAAGTCAGTGCCTTACTCGGTCATGTGCTGGGCGAGCAAACCCCGGCCACCCTGGGCCGAGGGGAAGATGCCGACGGCGATTATTCTCTACTGGTCGGTGCGTACCGGCATCGCTTTCGCGTCAACGCCACGAGCATTCAGATGGATGACCAGATCGGCATTCATGTGGTGTTCCGCATCCATCCGAACCTCCCGCCCCCGCTGGAGGATTTGGGCTTACCCGTTGCGCTCCAAAAAGTGCTGTTGAGCGTTCGGCGTGGCCTGGTGGTCGTGACCGGTCCCACCGGCAGTGGAAAGACAACCGCCTTGGCCGCCATCATTCGCCGCATTCTGGAAGACCCCCAACGGCATGATGTGGTATTGACTATTGAGAGTCCTATCGAATTTTTGTACGACGAGGTAAAGCTGGTGAACAGCGTCGTCGCGCAAAGCCAGATTGGACGACACCTTCCCTCCTGGCCACGCGCGGTGCGCAATGGCCTACGCCGTGGCCCGACCACACTCTTGATCGGCGAATCGCGCGATACCGACACGATGGCCGCGACCCTCGAAGCGTGTTTGACCGGCCATTTGACGTTTACGACCCTGCATACGACCGGCGTACCCGCCACGATTTCGCGCATGGTGCGCATGTTCCCGGAAACGATGCGCGCCACCGCTTATGCCGATTTGGTGGAATCCCTGCAACTGGTGGTTTCCCAGCGCTTGTTGCCAGGTGTCGATGGCAAACGCGTCGCCGTGCGGGAGTGGCTGGCCTTCGACGTGAATCTGAAAACCTCCCTGCTCGATCTTCCCCCGGATCGCACCAGCAATACGATTCGCACCTTCGTTCACAGCGCCGGGCAATCGTTCAAGACCGACGCCGATCAACTGTTGCGCGATGGCAAGATCAGTGGGGCGGTGCATGAGGAATTTTTGCGGAGCTACGCGGCTTGAATCCCATAACCGATCCTATTATGGAGTCCTCCGATGAAAGAGACTGAAGCGCATCTGTGGCGCTATACCGCCAAGTATCCACGGGTCGGCTGGGTGATGGATGGCCGCTTGTCCTGGCCCCTGATCACGTTATTGATTCCCTTCATTCCCTGGCCCTGGAAGCTCAATCTGATCGCGGGGGCGGCGGTGTTGACCGGCCTTTTGCGGTATCTGGCCTTGCCCGTGCCGATGGCCAAACGGCGGCTGAAAGGCTGGATTCGCGGCTGGCCTCGCCTCCCTCGGCGACCGGCGCGTTTATTCATCCAGTAAAGGAAGAACCATGCAAAAAGCGCCTTTCGCCCTTTTGTTACTGGCGGCGTGGGGAACGGGATGGACGGAAGAATCGTGGCTCGCCGCCGAAATCCGTGCCCAGGAGGCTCGTTGGGAAGCTCAGCAGGATAAAACTGCCGCGCCGCAACCGCTGATCGCGTGGCCCGCCACCGCCATCGCCACTACCCACGCCTTGCGGAAGCGCGAGCGGCGCGTGTCGTTCCCCGCCCTGGCGAGCGCGCCCGCCGCGCACCCGCGCCTCATACCCGCCGTGGCCTACGCCCCGGCTTCGACTGCGCCGCTTTCTGTTCCTGATAGTCCAGAGAAGATCAGCGAGCTGATCCTGGCTTCGGCCCGACAACAGGGGCTTGATCCGCTCCTGATTCGCGCAGTGATCCTGACCGAATCCGCTGGTCGCGTCAAAGCACGCAGTCCTAAAGGGGCGATTGGCTTGATGCAGCTCATGCCGGGCACTGCCGCCCGCTTTGGCGTCAATCCGCATGATCCAGCCCAAAATATCGCCGGTGGCGCGGAGTATTTGCGCTGGCTGCTGAATTACTTCAACGGTGATGTGCGTATGGCGCTGGCCGGCTACAACGCCGGCGAAGGGGCGGTCAATCGCTATGGCGGGATACCGCCCTATCGGGAGACTCAGAATTACGTCCGTCGGGTGCAGGGCTTTCATCAGACACTGCAAAGAGTAGCCTATCCCAATCAATAAAATAATTGTTTGATTTTAACAACCTATAATGAAGGTGTTATCAGGAACCAACGGATGAAATCCCTGATGTCAGAGCAAAGCAAAATATATTACGCCCTTTATTTTTTGATGGTGGCGACTGGGGCGAATGCGCAGGAATCGCCCTCATCCACACCGCCCATGGGCATTGAAGTGGCAGAGGAAGCCATAGCCGCTCAATTGGTTTCTGTGGGCACGGATCGTCGACAATCTGAAAAAACGGCCCCTGCTGTCACGTCCGTGGTCACGGCACGACAAATCAGAGAAATGGGTGCGCGCGATCTGTTTGATGTGTTACGCACCATCCCAGGCTTTTTTCTGGGCCAGACTGCTTTTGGCATTGATTCGATGATCTCAGTGCGGGGGTTTACCTCCTCATTTAATCAAACTCTGCTGGTGATGCTGGATGGCGTTCCGCAGAACGATATCCTGTTTGGGAATCGATTTTCCGCGTTAGGCAATATTCCTCTGGATATGATTGAACGAATCGAAGTCATGCGGGGACCAGGGTCCGCCTTGTATGGCGCCGATGCCTATTCGGCGGCCATTAATATCCTGACTTATCGTATCCCACCAACGGATTCCAAAGCGACCGTCGCGGTCGGATCAAATCGCACGCGCGACGCCCGTTTGTTCGGCGGCGGTCGGCGGGGAGCGATCCGATGGGTAGGAGGCATCGAGTATTCCGAAACGGATGGGGATGAACCCTACGTCCGGGCTGATTCCCAAACGGTCTTGGATGGCCTCTTTGGCACCCACGCCTCTCTCGCGCCCGGCTGGGGTAACACCCACCAACAGCGGATGGGGGGCTTATTTAATCTGACTATCGATGCTCTGGAACTCATGTTGCGTTTCTCGCAAAACCGGCGGATGGGGATGTTGACCGGCGCGGCGGGCGCACTCGATCCCATCGGCCACACGGACACGAGTCTCCTGGAAGGTTCGGCGCGTTGGGGTATTCAGGGCAAAGATTGGTTGATCAACGCGACGTTGACTGGCGGTTCGCTGAGTTATCAGTTACACAATGTGTCCTATTTCCCGGATGATGCGTTTGGCGGCCTCTTTCCTGATGGTGTGCGAGCCAACGAGAAAAGCCGACAAAATCGGGTCCGTTTCCAGGGCAAAACCGAGTATTCCGGGTGGGCGGGGCATACCGTGAGCGCGGGTCTTGGCATTGAGTACAGTCAGTTCGATCTGCAACATGAAAGCCGAAATTATTTTATTGAGGACGGCTTGATCGTCCCATTAGGGACATTTCGAGATATCACCGAACCCGCTTTACTCAGTTTTAATCAAAGCGCTTATTCGAACGACCTTCAGTTTGTTTATGTGCAGGATGAATGGGCTATCTGGCGGGATTGGATTTTAACGTGGGGGGTCCGTTACGATGATTACTCCGATTTCGGTACTATTTTAAGTCCACGCATCGGTCTGGTTTGGAATGTCAATTCCGACCTGACCCTTAAAGGGCTTTACGGTCGTGGTTTTCGCGGGTCGTCGTTACTGGATCGAGAAGCCCAAAATGTTCCTACGGTGACGGGGAATTCGCACCTAAGACCTGAAAAACTCGATAGCTTCGAATGGATTCTTGACTATCGGCCCCGCACCGATGTCGTAGCGCGACTCAATCTGTTTTACCAGCAAACCACCGATCAAATTCGCTTGCAAAATAGCGGCGGCTACGAGTATCGCCCGGAAAATGTTGGGCAACAGAAAGGACATGGCCTGGAGTTGGAGGGCCGTTGGGCAATCAGTCCGCAAACCGAACTCTACGGGAGTTATGCCTATCAGAAGAATACGGATGAAACCACCGGCGCGGATGCGGGCTACTCACCCCACCACCTGGCCTTGATCCAATTCAAACACCAAACCGGGCCGTGGTTGTTTTCGCTTCAGGGGCGCTATGTTGGCGGGCGTGATCGGCTGGCGGAAGACCCTCTGCCCCGCGCCGCCACCTATGGGTTCGTTGATGCACTGGTTCGCTATCCTTTGTCTCCGGGTCTAGAGATCGGCATGAACGTTCGTAACTTGTTTGACAAGCGCGTGGAGGATGCACGAGCCGGCACCGGATTTCCTATCGATTTGCCCTTATCGGGCCGGACGGTTTATTTCAGCCTGACCCAAGCGTTTTAGGCGCATTGTCAACAAGGGGGCCGATCCGAAGCAGCCCGCGCTTTTTCCCGGTCTCGGCATCCACAATATCCATCGCTTCATACAAACGTGCTGTTGGAACCAGAAATGGGCGGTATTGATCCAGCACATCCAACACAAACACCAAATCGTTCGCCTTCAAATAGCCACCGATAGGCGAATGATGACCGATACTCACGCCAAAGAGCGGGCGGCGATTGAAATTGATGAGGTAGCGAAATTGCGGATCGTTGGCGTGTTCCAATTCCGCGCGAAATTCCGCCAGTGTCAAATCCCGCAAGACCGTTATTTCGGCCGCTGCATTATCCCGAATCAAATCCGCCATTTCATCCAGAGTAATACCCATGGTTCGAACTTTCCAATAACTCACTTTGGAATGATCAAAGAGATTACTCTGAGTAAAGCCAGGCCTATCGATAGAATGGAGTAAGTTTGTTACAGTAGCTGGCCCGCAAAATGCCTCGTTGATTTGGTATTCAAACGGACCTTTGTAGTGCTGAGCCACGGGTAGTTGCCAGGCAGCGTCAAGCAGGGCTGAATCTTGATAGTAAGGTTCGTTCGCGATGGAATCGACCGGCGTGGATGGAGAACTGCAAGCCGCCAGCCAGAGGATCAGCAGAATCGTGATGAAATCATTCCAGATTGACTGCCTTTTCATTGAAAATCCTCATGAAAGTCACTGTGATGGTCGCTCCAGTGGACCGGTTATCGGATAAGCTTCACGATTTCCTGCCTGCCTTACAGGGATGAAACCCACGTCACACTGGATTCGCTGGCTACTCATCATTTTTGTCTTGCTCTTTTGGATGGCGAGGGCATCCACAGGCGTACTCGTCGTCTATCCCGACGCCAAAGAACCCTATCAACAAGCCTTTGAACAGATCATGACCGGCTTGGCCGTAATGGTGAAAGAGCCAGTTCAACGGCAAAAGACGAGCGCGACAACAACACCCGCCGAGCTGCGAAAATGGTTAGAGATCGCCGATCCATCGTCAACAGTGGTCCTGTTGGGAAAACTCTCTCTTGATCTTTATCTACAATCAAGCAGCACTCGTTCGGTGGTGGTCAGCGCCGTCGCCGTTATCCCGCAACACCCGCGCATTTCCGGGCTGAGTTTAATCACCGACCCCGCCCTGTATCTGGAGGTGCTTCGGGAGATACAGCCCAACCTTCAACGAGTGATCGTTTATTATAATGACACTGATCGTCAAGGAATTGAACGACTTGAGCGCGCGGCCAAGGGCTTGGAGGTGGAGAGTATTCCCATCACGAACCGGGCGGATTTGACCTACAAAGTCGGCCAAACCCTGGAACGGAAGGATTGGAAAACCACTGTGCTGTGGTTTCAGCACAGCACCCTTAGCCTGAACCCGGACTTGCTGTTTGAGTATGTCGTCAAGGAATCCTGGGAGCGCGATATTATGGTCGTCTCCGAAACGCTCGCGCAGGTCCGGGGCGGTTTCCTGCTGGCGTTTTATACTGACTTTGAGCAATACGGCCAGGAGTTAGGCGAATTTATCCAACGACAAGCGAAATCCGATAAAGCCATCATCGAATTCAGCCACCGCAGCGCACTCGCGCTCAATATCCGAATGGCCCAACACTTGGGCCTCACGCTCCCCCTGTCGCTAATCCAACAGGCGAAACGGATTTTTCCTGAACCCTGAGCGCCTTACCTATGACCTTTTCCCAGCCTTCGTGGAGTTTACGTCAAAGTTTGATCGCCGTTTACCTGTTCGGCACCCTCTTTATGCTGAGCGGAATGATCCTGGTGGTCAAAGATCGGCTCTCATCTTACTTTACAGAAGACTTGATTACCTACGGACAAGCGGTGGCCGAACGACTGGCCAGCGACGCACGCTTACCCCTTGAATTGAAAAAGCGCGAAAGCGCTCAATCGCTTCTTGATGCCATCCGCCCGTACCCCAATGTCGCCAGTCTTTATCTTCGTTCGATAGATGGAGAAATCATCGCCTCAATCGGCATTCCAGCGTCCTCGATGAGACCGATGCAGTCGATTTCAGAGCAAACCCGCTTTTTGAATGAACCTGACCAGATCGTGTTGAAAACCGAAGTGCGATCTTCTGTTGAAAATCACTCGGATTCCTTTGGTCTCCAGTTTGACGGCCAGGCGACGACCTCGCCACAAAAAACCGGCGAGATTGAATTGGTGCTGAGCAAAAATAACCTGGAAAAAATGCTTCACCGTATTAATGAATATATTCTATTGATACTCATGAGCGGGATGACAGGTTTAGTAATTATCCTGGTGGTATTTCTGCGGAAGCTCACTAAGCCCATCAAAGAACTGGCGCTTGCGATGAATAATCCAGTCAGCCTGACTGAATTTCGGCCTGTTGAGGTGCAGGGGGTTCGAGAGAGCCGCTACATCGGCCACGCCTTCAATACGCTCATGGCCAAATTGCAAAAAAATCACCTTCAGCTTCTCGAAACGAATACGGAAAACGAACGCTTAAACCGGAAATTGACGCAAACCGTTCACGAACAAGTCGCTGAGCTGGAAGCGCAAAAAGCCGAGCTAAAAACGCAAAACATACAGTTGGAAGAGGCTCATCGCCAGGCGCAAGTCGGCAGTGACGCAAAATCCCAGTTTATCGCGCAGATGAGCCATGAGATTCGAACCCCTCTGCATGGGATGATTGGCCCGCTGTCACTGCTGCAAAAAACCGCTTTAACTGACCGACAAAAAAGCTTCCTGCTCATGATCCAGGAAAGCGCCCAACGCCTGCTACGGGAAATGGAAGCGATTTTGGAGTTCTCAAAGCTGGAAGCGCATCAGTTCAAATTGAATGAAGCACCTTGTGATGTGCGAGCTGTCTTACAAAATACCCTCATCCTGTTTACGGAACGGGCACAAGCCAAGAAGCTCGCGGTGCATCTAGTGCTAGAACCGAATCAACCCTTATGGGTTTACACGGACGCCAGCCGTATCGAGAGAATCGTGTCGGTTTTGCTCGATAACGCCATTAAATTCACCGCCCAAGGCCAGATCACCATCAAAGCCTCCTATAAGAATCGGCCTAACGGTCGCGTTCACTTGTATTTACAAGTAGAAGATACTGGCATCGGTATTACCCAGGAAGATCAAGCCATCATCTTCGAGCAGTTTATTCAGGCGGATTCTTCAACCACCCGCCGCTACGGCGGCTCCGGCCTGGGTCTATCCATCGCCAAGCAATCGGTGGAACTGCTGCACGGAAAAATCCGCGTCGTCAGCCAGTCCGGTTTGGGTGCCTGCTTCCAACTCGTCTTGCCGCTAGTCACCTGTTCCTCACCACCGGCCACCCTTGACTCTAAGAGTGAGAATGCCGCCTCCGCCCCGCTGGATTCACTTCCTCCTCAGCCGCGCATTTCTCAAGACGAACCGATTTCGGAACGCCCGAAAGTGGTCAATTTTCGCGGTGGTGCGCGAGTTTTGGTGGTGGATGACGACCAAACGAGTCGCCTGTTTGCCCAATTCTCCATCATGGGAATGAATGCCGAAGCTGTCACTGTCACCAACGGCGAAGATGCGCTGATGGCGTGTGCCCAGCAATCCTTCGATCTGATCCTGATGGATATTCGCATGTCGGACATGGACGGTCTGGAAGCGACCCGGCAGATTCGACAAATCACCGGACCTAACCAGCACACACCGATCATCGGCCTAACCGGCGACGCCCTGAAGTTCGAAAAGCAGGATTGGCAGGCAGCCGGAATGAACGAGGTCTACCAAAAGCCGCTCACTGATGACCGCCTGATTGAGGTATTTGAAAAATGGCGGAAACGGCCCTCCAAAGAAAGGCCGCTGGCGGCTTTCTTAAGAGATCGCTCTCGTGGACGCTAATTCGAACCCCATCGATTTCGGTTGCTTTGCCCTCTTTCAGCACAAACCCGCTGCCACGCGGCAGGTGATTGAGAGTTTTATCCACTCAGCGCTGGATTATCTCGACAAGATCGATACCGGCATTAAAAATCAGGACGCTAAGACCACCAAAGACGTCCTTCATGCTCTGGCTGGGTCTGCTTTTCATGTCGGCGCAACGCAACTAGCGGAACACGCCCAACGGCTTTTCGAGGCAAAAGGGGAATCAACCCTTCCCACCGCTGAGGATTTGGATCGCTTGATCCAGGATTACCAGCGTGCTCGCACCCTCCTTCAGTGCTTTATCGATGATTTACCTAAGCAAGATACCTTACACGACGCGAAGCCGACGTCCCCAAAAATCATTCTATTGATTGAAGATAATGTTGACTCGCGCCTGGCGGTGCGCCTGGCGTTAGAAGATCATTATCATATTTTAGAAGCGGCAACCGGTCAGGACGCCTTAAAGATACTCGAACAGGAACGGATCGACCTTGCCATCATTGATTTGAATCTGGGCCACGCCCAGGACCACTCTCCATCGGGTTTTAGTCTGCTGAGCCGCCTCAAGAACGACCCGCCAGCGATTGTCTATACCGTCGATCAGCGCGTGACCTCCATCCGAAAAGCGGTGGCCACCGGAGCGCGAGGTTATGTCACTAAATCATCGGGTCTACTCAACTTATACGCCGCCGTAGAAGTCGCGTTGGCCGATTCAGCAGCGCGGTCGAGCAGAAAGCCCAAAACCCTCGCCGTCGCTACCGGTTGGTTGATGGCGACCTACCAGATCACCCAAGACCTAGCCCAGGCGCTATTAGAAAAGATTGCGACGGAACAGCGTGCTCAGCAAATTGACATTGCTCATGAAATTATAGACCGCCACCAGTTTGATATCGATCTTAGAACTTACATTGCAAGTTCAACTACCCCTTCGCTGGTCAAAAAAGATTGACTGTCTGTTATAGACCTACTACCCTAAAAAAGCGGCTTGGGGAGTCGGAGGGAGGCCGCCGGACTTGAATCCATCAAGGACGCCCTGGTAAGAGATGCCCGCCACCAGTCACACTGGACCGGCATTTCACCCATAACGCGGTTTGAATCGCTTGGGGAAATCGCCCGCGCCGTTGCCTTTCCACTGAGTGGAGAGCCATCGGACCGCCCCACTAGGCCAATAGGCTGCCCGCCACCGTTTCCACGGACCGGCAGTTGAGGCCGGTCGTCCTGAAAGAAAAGCAGCACGGCTGTCGTACCTGGAAAAGACTGAGGTTTTTTTAAAGTCTGCCTAAGCAGAGCGTTGTGCTATCCGATATTTTTCGGCGCTTGCTTGGGGTACGGGTATGCTCGCTTTGCTTTCAGGTGAACGGATGAAATTCGAGTCGTTTCGTGATTTTCCCGCATCTTCCATTGTCTTTTTTGGGTGTGCTCTTAAGCGTACACCTAAGCTGTTGAGCGTCCAGCTCCCTTATTGCCGGGTTAGCAAGTCTTCTACTTGCCGTTGTGTGCAAAACGGCTATCATAATGGGCATGACAGCTTAAAGGCGGCCCCCACCGTTTTTGACGGTGAGGACCTGACCACCACTGCAAAATAGGTGCAATCATGGCTACTCACCGCTTAAAGGAGACGGCGCTTGCGCCGGATCACGCTTTTCAAACGGTCATCCGTGTACTGGAAGCCGTTGACGCCCTCCAGGCCCGCCACCGCCCGATCACGCCTGATGCTCTGTCCCGGTTTGTCTGTACCCAGTCGGCCGCGCCGCGCCCGACGCTGGCCCAGATCCAAAACGCCTTGGTGCAAATTCAGTGCTGGCGTGAGCAAATCCTGACACGCGACGTACTCTGTCACCGCCGCCAACTGATCGCCTTACGCAGCCAATTGTCTGCACAAGCGCGGGTCTTGGCCGAAAATCAGGCGTACCTGGAGCAGATGCTGCGTGATGCCAATACGATCTTACAAAACAACCTAGGCCATTGCCATCGTGCGCCTCTGGAACCAGCCGTTGGCAGTCAACAGACGTTTCAGTAACTGCCGATTCAGTCGTTACGATGCGAACCGGCTATGCGCTGTCGGTGTGTCCTACCCGTTGTCCAGGGATGCCTGTTATGCGCCTGTGTGTTTCGTCTCGCAACGTGTCTGGCCCTTGCAAAAGCCATTTGCCGAAAGGCTCATTAACCACTATCCTTGAAACGGTTTATTGACCTTAATGAGGTAGCGCACCCAGCTTATAACATAGCCCAACACCCCGCCCTAAAGTGCAAAATCCCCGAATCGTTTCCGACCGGGGATTCAGCGGGGGGAACCTTACAAACTGTCATCCAAAGATCCGCTAAGGACAACAATCGGGAAACCTCAGATGTTCTCGATTATAGCGGTTCCCTGACAGCTTGCAAGGCCCCCACAGAGGCTTATTGACTTTCATTTCAGGGGAACTGCCATGCACGCCTGTCTGTATGACCCGCGAGCTTGCTCGCTTTCATCGGTTGACTGGTCTCAAACCGGCCAGATTCTGTTCGATCACTGCTGTCCTCTGGGCTTGTAGCGCGCTGCCGTTTTCGCTGGCACCGCACGTCGGCCATGTTGCCCGAAGTGCCCCTTTCATCGGCCAGCCCGCTCGCTGGGGCGGGTGCGTGGCCGTCTGTCGGCCTAGCCCCGATTTCACGGGTCTTGGTGGTCGGTGGCAACCGCTGTGGTCATCAGCCCGCCGCCCCCCGCTTTCACCAAATCCACCTGCCCACTGATGCCAACCCGGCGCGTCCGGCGCTTATCACCAAAGCCATCAGCCAACTCCGTCACTACTACCAAACCCCCCGGCAAGCCTGCTGGGATGACTTAAGTCAAGGAGAACGTCACCATCGCCTGAGCCGTCAGCTTGATGCGGCCGGTGGGCCAAACACCGCAACTGGTCAGATCGTGCGCGCTAAGCTGGCCTGCTGGCGACAACAGCGCAGTGAACGTCGCGAATCTCTCATCGCTGTGCTCAGTCTGATGTTATATTATACCGACATCTTAAGTTTAAAAGTCGCCATTCCCCGCGGCCCCGACTGGCTGGGTCTTAGCGCCCCCTGGATCGCTCAGCAGACCTCACTCTCGCTGTCACGGGTCAAACGTGCCCTGGCTACACTGGCCCGGTGTACACTTCTTATAAATACCGGGCGAGGACGCCAATTCGACCGGCGGCGACGCTGCTGGGTGGGCACGGGCTGGGGGCCGGTGCGGCAGTTCTCCTTCCGTTTCATTCAGGCATTGGGGTTGGCCGTCTCCTGGCAACAGGCCCAGCGGAAAGCCCGCAAATCCCAGTCACTCGCGAAAGCAAGCGGACAAATGACCGCTCAGATCCCCGCTACTCAACCGCCGTTACCGATACTGACAGCGCATGCGCAACAAGCTCACGCGAAGGCCCTTCGCCAACAGATCAAACCACCGGCTACTCCTACCACGCCGACCGATATTGAAAAGAGCCGCCGCCTGGCGGCGCTGGCTGCTCAAGGCTTGAGTCTGACCGAGATTCGCCAGCGCCTGGACGAAGCGGCCCAATCACCCTAACTTTCTTTAGCAGTGCCCCAGACCGACTACTGACCCTCCGGCGTTCTGCCGACACCACCCTGTTGCCACTTGCTGACTCAAGTCGTTTTTACTCCCCATTTTTTATCTTTAAAACCTTCTCTCAGCATCTCTTTTGGCCTTGATCCCGTCGGCTCGACCTTCTACGAATGACTTCTGATCCGATCCCCACAAAGCGAGCCGTTTTCGCTTCAAATTAAGTGTTCTTATGAAAAAGTCTAACCTCTTGAACAGAAAAGTGCTCACCCAAGAGATTCGTCACAAAATTCCAGCCATCACGTCATCTACCCCGGTTTCAAAAATAAGTGTGCTAATGGGTCCTATTAAGTGGTCGCTAAAATCAGGTTATTTATTAATCGGTTTTTTTATAAAAACTTCGCAAAAACGATGCTGACCGTGCTGCAGCAAGAGCCTGAATCCGCAGGAAACCGGTCAGATCAAACAGACCCAGCGGGGAAAAAGAAAGGAGATTTGCTACCATTCCATCGAATGGTTAACAAGAGACAGAATCTGTGTGAGTACTTCTGACAAGCAGGCAGTCAATGCCGTTCATCACGTGCTGATGGAGCGCTTTCCCAACGCTTTTCCAAAAAACTATGATCAGATCCTTCCTTTGAAGACCGGTATCCATGCCGATCTTGTCGAGCGCCTGCCCGACATCTCCCCGACCCTGCTACGACGCGCCCTAGCCAATCATACGAGCCGTGCTGGTTATCTGTTAGCGCTGATCCATCATCGCGGTGATCGGCGCTACGACCTGGACGGACAGCCCGCAGGGATTGTGACACCCGATGAACGGACAGCCGCTCAGGCCCGACTGGATGCCACCACCCAGCGGGGGCAAGCCAAAGCCGAGCGCGTGCGAACCCATAAGGCACGCGAAGAAAAGCGTCGCCAGCAACGCGAGATCGAACGGAAAAACCGCGAAGCCAAAGCGGCCCGTAAAGCCGAGCATGAACGTATCCAACAGAAGATTGCGGCCCGTAAGGCCCTGTTGGAAGCGCAGGGTATTAAAGTGGAATCTCGCTCAGAACGAAAGCGACGGCTGGCGCGAGACGCCGCTGAGCGTGCAAGAGCGCGCCTTACACTGGATACGCCCGTCCTGCCCCAAGCCCGCCCTCAGCCGCCGCCATCCGACAAGCCCCCCTCTCAGCCTTCCCCAGTACGGCTCAAACCATTGCCCGATTCCGCTGAGCCTATCCACCAGAGGCCTGTCTCTGTTGAGTTTAAAAAGCGGCGGCGTATCATTCCGCCGAATGAAAAATGAATAACAATAGGCGTTATGCAGCTGGCGGCAGGATGTAAGGTAGATTGCAAATAAGCTTGGATCGCGGGGCGGATAATAGCGAGTTTGGTGCCAAACCAAACCAAACCAAACCATGATCCAGGGTGGCGCTCTAACCGTCGTAGCACGTGCGACATGATCGGCAATAGCTTATCCAAAGCATGTGTCGAAACCGATAAAAGGCTTGGGGCCATTGCTGATTTATTTGAGAAAAGAGAAAGGGATACGTATGGCTGACTGTCGTGATCAGAACGTGCCCGAACGGAGTCTGCAAGCGGCTTGGCTTTGCCTACATGGTGGGGCGGTTTTCCGGCAGTGGGTGGATTTACCGCATGGAGAGAGAATGGCGTTTTTAATGAGGCGTCGTGAGTTTCACATCGCACGGTTGCTGGAAGATTATTGCCCGCGTTGCAATCAACCGTTTACGGTGTCAGCGGCGCAGGCGGCCTCTTCGCAAGGCGGTAGGGTCGCCCTCCATTGAGCGAGTCGACTATGACGGAGACGAATGAATCGAAAAACCCGGCAGCCCCTGCGACTGTGGTATTGCCCCTGGCCGAGTTGTTTCCCTTGTGCTTTAGCTGGGAAAACCCCCAGCCACTCAAGCGCAAGATTCATCAGGATTTGATGAACCTGGGTTACGATAAAGTCCTCGTGAAACGGTCGCTAGGACGCTACTGTTCACGGGCACGTTATGGCTACCGTGTCCGAGCCGGTACGATGCGGGTAGATCTGAACGGTCAACACGTCGGCATGGTCACGGAGGAGGAAGCGGATCAGATGCGACATGCCCGCCAACAGCACGCTGAGCGCCAAGCCCGCGCGCAAGCCGTTCTTCCCGTTCCTGAAACCCGTCTGCCAGAGGATCACCTTGTGCCCGGTCGCCTCGAATTAAATGTGAAGTTTTCAGACTTACCCAAACCGCTTGCCGTCCAGGGCGGCATGAAAATCGGCATTCAAACCGGGGAGGGGGTCGTTACCGCTATCCTACCCGTTAAGCTGTGGAAGAAGCTTGAACAGGCGGCGAAGGATTATCCGCAGTGGGTGGCTGCACTCAGTGGGTCACTGGATCGCTTTAAGGAGGGCGAAGTCGCCATTAAGCATCCTGCACTTCAGATCTTTGAGAAGAAACCCAAACCCGCAGCCGATTCTCTCGCCTCGGTGCCAACAGCTGTTGCAGCGCTCTCTACCGTAGAGGCAACACCGCCAACCCCCGTCGAAGCTCAACACAGCCCAACCGAGATTCGCCCCACACTTCGCTTGAAAAACAAAAGTCAGAAAGCCGGGTAGGGAAGCTTTGAAATCGCCTGCGTAAGGCGAGCGGCAGTATTTCTTCTACAGCGGATCAGCGACGCCAGTCGATGGCCACCGTGGGCCACCCCGGTTTGCCCTACCAGATTCCGGATAGCCAAATCATTACTGAACTGAGCCAGATCTTGATCAGCATCATACACAGGGCCAAAGGACAGAAGTTTCGCGCGGTGGCCGTCATGGCTTGCGAGATCAAGTCATACCCTGGCAGGAGCAGATCGAAACGGTTAGCGACGACAGTGACTTGCAGGACATCTACAACAGCGAATGTCAATTGTTTTATGTCGTTTGCACCAACGCCCGGGATTCTTTACTGGCCAAGGGTATCACATCAGCGTCGGAGTTCTTAAGCGATCTGCAAGGCGAGGTTTTGTAGGGCACCCCATCTTGCATGAATGCTTTATCTTCTGGAAATCCCAAACGCTGGGTAGTGAAGATGGCCGGTGTCGCTGGGGGTAGACCTCGCCATCAATCGAAATCCAGTCCTTGATAGTGCTCCGGCGTTAGGCCAAAGCGTTCCAGCAGTCCTTCGCATTCGGCGAGCGTATGGTATCGAAATGTAATGACTCCACGCCCTTTAGGGCTGGAGCGGATTTTCACTGGCGTTGCAAAGTATTCTGTAAGGATACCTTCCAAGTGTGCAATATTAGTCTCTTGAAAAGCTTTTGAAGTCTGACCCGCCTTGTTTCCCGCAATTGCTTCCTCAAGACGGCGTACTGTCCAACCTTTCGAAACTGTCATTTTCGCCAGTTTTGCCTGAACGGGGTGAGGCAAACGGTAAAGCAACCGCCCATGCCCCGCCGTCAGCACCCCGTTTCGAACTAATGACTGCACGTCCGGTAGCAGCTTTAATAATCCCAACGTAAGGTTGATATCTGCCTTCGAGCGGCCTAACAACGCTGCAATGTCTTTCTGGCTGACTGCAAATTCCTGAATCAGACGCTGGAGGCCCTGGGCAGTCTCCATAGGATTCAAATCTTCCCGCTGCAAATTTTCGATAAGCGAAAGCGTGGCCGCCTCACGGTTATCCAGGGCACGAATCACGGCTGGAATCATGGTTTTTTCAGCGCGCGCCGCCGCCAACCAGCGCCGATGGCCCGCCACCAGCTCATAGCGTTGGTCCCCTTTAGGCCGAACCACGACAGGCTGAATCATGCCTACTTCACGGATGCTTGCCGCCAAATCAGCCAGCATCTCCTCGTTATAAGCATCGCGGGGTTGATAGGGACTGGGATCAATCGTATCGATAGCAAGTATTTGCATCTCTCCGGCGGATTCCCAGTCCTGGCTGTCAGCCGATAATCGATGGAGAGCCTGGGGTTTAGAAGCGGAGAGCAGGGAAGGGCGTTTCGTCATGATATACTGGGCACTCTTTAATATTCCAACGGTAGTTTACATGTGTAAACCCTAACAGAACTTCTCCGAGTCGTTCCAAGCTCATTGAGATCATCTCTGATACCGAGAAACGATTTACACGTGTAAACGATCCTATCGAAGCACACAGGTTCAAATTACAGCAATCTATTGAGATGCGGATTATCAGCATTGTTTCGCAAAAAGGCGGAGCGGGCAAGACAACGCTGGCGGTTAACTTGGCAGTCGCTACCTTGGCGTGTGGGATAAAGGGGGTGGTTATCGATACGGACCCTCAAGCTACTGCGTCAAATTGGGGAGATAGGCGCCAAAAAGAATCGCCTTTGGTGATCTCTGCACAGGCGGCTCGGTTACCACAAATTCTCAGAAAGATGGATGAGGAATGCTGGATTTTTATTGATACACCTCCGGCGATCAGTAACACGACAATGGCGGCGGTGAAAGTTGCAGATGTTGTCCTGGTGCCGAGTCGGGCCGCCATTTTTGATTTGGATACGCTGAGCGCAACCCTAGACTTGGTGCATATGGGTCAGCGCCGAGCGGCTGTCGTACTCAATGCGGTGCCCCACCGTGGACCAGACGTGGAAGAAGCGCGCGTAGTCATTGCCGGTTACGATGTCGACGTAGCACCTGTCGGCGTAGGGCATCGCGCCGCATTTCAGCACGCAGCCACCCTAGGATTGGGTGTGACAGAATACGATCCTGAGGGAAAAGCGGCTTACGAAATTCGTGAGTTGCTCAAGTGGGTGCAGTCGCTTGGAGGGTGATGGTGGTCCTTCAAAACACCAAAGTACCCTGAGTTGCTGCCTTGATTAATATATTAAAGACAGCCATCGAAAGGTATATCTTGAAGGTCCATCTGGCTGTAAACATCCGAAGGTGAAACCCAAACCGACGCTGCTTTAGACTGGGTACGGGCCAACTAGACTAGTACTTCACCCACTGTGAACTGACGGGTAGAGGCGCTTGAGTTTGATACGGGCATCTGGGGTAGTGAAGTGCCAGTTGACCGGGTGTGGGCAAGCGTTGCGAGCGTGTTCCCAGGCCGCCACCTCGCGGGTCAGGATGCCGGTGTTGGGGATGCGGCGATTGAGGCATTGCCGACTGAGGACGCTCAGTTCGATCTCGGCGATGTTGAGCCAACTGCCGTGTTTGGGGGTGTAATGCATCTCCAGACGGTTGATGAGCGAGCGGGCGATTGTCGGCTCGAAGGCTTGACGACGCTAATCCTGGCTCCAAGAACGCTTGGCGCACCCGAGACACGGTCGATTCCCCGCAGTTCAGCGCCTCGGCGATCCGCGTGTCGTCCCAGCCCGGCCCACCTTCGCCAACACAAAGCATGTGAAGCCTTCATAGAAACTGCCGCTTTGGCAAGCGCAAATCGACGAAGGGGATCAGATGGCGATTGCTTTTCGGAAACGTATTATTGCCTTGAGCAAGGAAGCGGCCTTTGCCGCGAACAAATATGGCTTAGTGGGTCAGTACGCTCAAGAGGTCTTGATGCTGGCTATTTCGGCGTCGATGAATGCACTTTATAAGACCGGCGTGATTCAGGCCATGATTGTGTAGGAAAATTGCGCAAGAACCCCATTCCACTGAAAGGTGATAGTTCATCAATTGTTCAAGGCTCAATATGGATTCCGGACAGTTGAAGTTGGTGCATTCTAAGGGAGATAAGGAGCTAGACTGAACAGGGACTTGACTGCCGCACCTGCCGGATGACCGAGCGATGATCAACCTCCAAAGCCTGTTGGATGATAACAAGAGTTACGAAACGATCTGTCAGTTGCGCTGGCCAGCGGGAGTCTGTTGCCCGCACTGCGAATCGAGCGAAGTCACGAAGCAAGGGCGAGATACGACCCAACCGGCCCGACAGAAGTACCGGTGTATGTGCTGTCATCGCTACTTTGATGATCTGACCGGGACGGTGTTGGCGGGGCATCATCAGCCGCTACGGGTTTGGATTTTGTGTTTGTATTTGATGGGATTGAACCTGTCGAATGCGCAGATTGCGCAGGAATTGGGGTTGAATCGGGATGATGTGCAGGGGATGACCGAGCAGCTACGCCAGGGCATCGTTACCCGGCAGCCGGAGCCAGTACTGAGCGGTGCGGTGGAATGCGATGAGGTGTACGTGGTCGCCGGTCACAAGGGACATCCGGCGGCGGTGAAAAAAAGGGACGGCGTGGCCGACGGCGGCGTCTGAAAGGGGCGCGAGGACGCGGCACCCTGGAAAGCGAAAAGCCACCGATCTTTGGCATGATGCAACGGGGCGGTCGGGTGGTCATTCGGATGCTTGAAAACGTCCAGCAGGTCACCATTCGGCCACTGATCGATCAATTCATTACGCCGGGAACCCGCGTGTATACCGACGAATACGACATCTATCACCGGTTGCCGGACTGGGGCTTTGATCATCGCACGGTCTGCCACAGCCGGGGCGAATACGCCCGTGACGACGATGGCGATGGTTTCCATGAAGTCCATGTCAACACCGCTGAGGGGTTTTGGTCTCTTTTGCGCTCCTGGCTACGACCCCATCGCGGTATTTCGCAAGAGAAATTACCGCTTTACTTGGGCTTCTTTCAGTTCGTCCATAACGCCCGTATGCGCGGCAAGGGCCTACTCAGACCTCTTTTGGAACTCCTGGTAGCCTGATACCGCCAACTGTCTGGAACCCATATTGAGCCTAATTATTTTGGGCCTATGGTAGCACAGAGGAGAGTAGGATCCCGCTGAGGGAAGTCCATGTTCAGTCTAGCTCCTTATCTCCCTTAGAGTTCACCAATTTAAACTGCCTGGAATCCAGATTGAGCCTACCCCTTTTTCAACAGTTTCTAAGCAGCGTCGTAGCCCCATGAGTCGGCTATAGGCCGGTGCCCCCGGTTGGGCGAGCGGAAATAGGGCGGTTTGTCCGCCCTGTCCGTACTCTACGAGTGCTTGCATAAACCCTAATCCCTGGGCAGCCGCTTCATTTTGCAACACGTCCAAAGACGGTTCCAGCAACGGGCGTGGCAGAAACACCAGACATTTGGCGCGAGCGCGAGTGATGGCCACGTTTAGTCGATTCAAACTGTAGATGAACTCTCCTTCGCGTAAAGCGGTTTCCGGATCGCTTACCCCATAGCTGACGATCACTGTTTGCGACTCCTGTCCCTGCATCTTGTCCACCGTATCTACGAACGGTATGGCCTTCCAGGTACGTCGCTCACTGAGGGCCTGCCGGATGGCGTCGAGCTGGGCGTGGTGAGGGCTGACCACGAACAGGCCCTCGCGCCAGAACGCCCCATCCCCCTCGGCGGTGTCGGGATACGTCGCGCCGCCACGGTCGTGCAGGCGGGCGCGCAATGCCACGGCCAGTCGCGCCACCAACGCGGCCTCGACACGGTTTTCCTGGGCGGCACGCACTCCCTCCAGAACCCCAATCACAAGCGGATATGTCGGGTCGAGCAACCATTCCACGATAGCATCGTCCTCATCAGCGAGTGCGGGGGCGAGCGCAAGAATGACCCTTTGGGTTCGAATCTCCTCCGTAGCTGGCCGATAGCTTTCACCGTACAGCTCCTGTGCGGGAAACCAGCAAAGCGTGTCGTTCATCCGCCAATTGTCTAGCAACGGCCAGGTGTAGGGCTTCTTGGGATTATCCCGCGCCCGCAGGTACGCGAAAATTGAATCGTGTAGGCCCGGCTTGCCATCCTCGCGCTCTGGGTAACTGCCCTGGATGATCGGCGGTAATTGCAGATCATCTCCAGCGAACACCAGCCGTCCCTGTGGTTTGAGACTTGGTAACACCAAGGCTAGCTCGCCGAATTTCATCTGCGAGGCTTCATCCACAATCAATACGTCCAAGGGGGCCATATCGCCGTCCTCGCGAGCCTTGCGGAAACTATAGACCGTGCCACCGATGATGCAATCGACGCCGCTGACAAAATCATCAATCGTTCGCTCCTCCACGGCTGTCAACCCGAGATCCACGCCGCGCTGGGTTATCACAGCCTTTAACTTATAGATCGCAACCAGCGGATCCATAGCGGCGAGTGGCTGCTGTTTGCAGATTTCCAGCAGCAGGTTTTCAATGGCGGCGTGGGTGAAGGCGGTGATTCCGATCCGCAAGGTCCGGCCAGATTGGGCGTAGGCTCTGATCAGCCGTAGTGTCGCCTGGGCTAGGAAGTAGGTTTTCCCGGTGCCGGGCGGACCCCAGACCAAGGTCAGCCGTTGATGGCAGAGATACCGAAAGGCCCGACCTTGGCTCTCCGTCAAGCCGGGGCGCTGTCTCTGTGCCTGTAAAGCTGATCGAATCGGAGGCATCTCCTGCAAGGGCTGGGCGAAGCCGGCTGGATCGCGCAGCAACGCCAGCAAATCCGAATCCAGCTGAATGTCCAACTCGCCCAAACACTTCACGATGCGATCGGTGGTATAGTCCATAAATCGAGGATGCAATACCACCTCGGCACCGCGTTTAAACGAATGCGATCCACGAATATCCAGCCTGAGATAGGTAATGCTCGCGCCTGTAGCGGGAGCCTCCACATCGGTTATCGCCGCCACCCAACAGTTTTTTTTGGGCTGGGAAAAAACCCGATTTCGATAAGCGTAGTCGTTATAGCTCATCTGCGCCCGTTCGCCCGCTTCTCCGGCAGGCACCAACAGCCAGTTAGGGAAACCACTGATTTCTAATAAGTTGTCGTCGAGTGAGTGTAGCACTTGCCAGCGCCGATCCGCTACGCAACGCAATGGAATGCTGACATTGTTTCGAAGCCGATCTTCCCACGGCTCGGTGCGTGCTTCCCGAACCGCCTGCGCTTGCAGGAAAGATTCGTAGCGGATGATGAAGGCCAGTTGTGAAAATTCTGGATGCTGGAAAACTCGGGCGCCCGGGAAGAGAAAACGCGGCGACCAGGCGAACAGAGTTTCGCCTACTTGTGCGCGCAACTTATCCACGACCGTACTGGCTGCCCACAACCGCTGCTTGAGTTCTCCTTGCAACCAGCTCAACGCTTCGGGTTTTCGACCACTCCATACAAGAAAGAGCGCGTCGCTCTTGAGCGTGTTGCTCAGCGCAAACCAGTACCGGTCGCTCGGCTGCAAGGTGTAGTCAAAATCCAATGCGGGCAACGCGGCCAGCACCTCCGGGAGCCGCAACACCAGCGGTTCTGGTAAAGCCAGCAGTTGGCGGATAACTTGGGTTAACACTACGACCGGATAGGGTACTTCGGTCTGGGGATGCTGCTCTTGACCGGCCAGAGACTCATCTTGAAAGTAGAACAACAGTTGCAGGGCACGGGCCGCTAGGATCGGATCGGCAAGCGCTTCCATCAGCATTCGGGTAAACAAGGTCAGTTCGTAGCCATCGAACACATAGACCTGAAGGGTTTTTTGTCGCTCCCAGGGCAGGGAGGCGTTGTAGCGATGCAGGGTGTCCAATTCTGCAAACAGGGTTTCGAGCAACCAAGTTTGGGCTTGCGCGCAGTCTTCCAGCGTCGGGGCAACCCAAGTTTCCAGATGGAAACCGTCACCATAGACCTCCTTCCCCTTCACCCGCAACATGCCAGCGGCGTAGATCTGGCCGCTATGGGGATCGCTGTGTAGCGTTAACACGATCTTGACATGCTCGTTAACCGGCAAGGCTAGCGAAGAGCCGCCGTAGGGGAGCACCTGGTTGGTCTGCAAGGCGGTGATGGCTTTTTGCAGGTGGGCACGTCGCCCGCGCAGGCTGCCACAACCTTCCAGCGCGGCATCGACCGCCGTCGCCGGGCCGGCCAAGAATGCGGCCAAATCGTCTAGAGTATGAATCGGCGCACCACCCCAAGGCGCATCCCGCAGGAAACGGCGGCCACCCGCCGAGAGATAGGGCAGCAGAGAAACCGATTGCATCGCATCCGCCTCCTGGCGGCAATGGCCGAAGAACTCGCACCACTCGCAGCGGAAGAATAGATGCCACGGCACTTCAGCCAGCGGGCGCTCCAAGATGCCCGGTAGGTCGTCGCGCAGGAATCGCTCCAACAGCCGAACCGCCGTGCCGAGCGCGACCGATTCTGCGGCAGTCTGGCCGTACAGCCAGACGCCGCCCGTTTCCAGATCCACCCGCAGGGTCGAGTTGGCGGCAACGAGCACTTCGCGCAACAACAAACCGTACAGGGCAATCTGAATCCGATGGCTGGCTTTCAGAGCATGGCTGGCCTTAATGTCGATCACTTGCAGCCGACGTCCCCGTTCGTCTTCGATGAGGCGTAGCAGATCGGGGCGGCAAGGGGAAAACCGACAGCGTGTCGAATCCAGCCCGTAGCGAGCTAGGAATGCACCGGGAGCATCCAAAGTGGGTTGGTACAGAAACTCACCTGGTTGGAGGGTCGTCAGCTGGGCCAAGGTTTCCTGGATGCCGTGGGTGCGCTCGTGCAGCGCACCGGTTCCCGGCGCGATGTGAACTTTCGAGTTCAAATAGTCCCGAATGACGATCTCTTCCCAGACATAGCCGTCTTGCAGAATCGTATCGGTGACCAGGCTGGGTCGGTCAAGCGGCGTGGGCACGCCCTCAGCTGCCCGTACGTTGGATGGGGTAGCATGGTAGCGCAGGTAGCGCTCGCACTCGTGATAGAAGTAGCGGGCTATCCGGGAGGGGCTGAGGCGGTAAGCAGTCATGCGGGGCTTTTGGCGGAATATGGGAGGAGAGTGGATCACCCGGCAGTCAACTATACGTTGGATCGTCAGGGCGCTAAAACCGATGCAACTGTTCTGGCATTGCCCACTACATACAGCATGGATTTCGCCCGGCTCATTCCCACGTAAAGTAATTCCTTGAGATCGCACCAATCAAGCTCATCCAAGCCCCACAGGAAAACAATTGGGGATTCCAGCCCTTTAAATCGCTTCACCGTTTCAAGCAACACCGCGCCGTCGGCTTGCGGCGCTTCCTCAATCCATTGAACGGGGCGCGGTAGCGGCAAATGACACAGTTCGCTGTAGTAATCCCGCTTGTGCTCGGATGCCGCGATCAAAATAACGATCTGGTCAGGCGCAACCGATTGATTAGCGATTAAGTCCACGACGCGAGCATGGAGGCGTTTGGCTTGCTGTTCTCGGTGCAGCGCTTCGATGAGGATAATTTCTTCCCCGACATTCGCTGGTGGTTCGACCGGGATGCCACAGTAGTATCGGTAGGCGGCATCGTGAATCTTGTCAGTGTTTCGACAATTGGCGGTCAGCGAAAAAGGATCGTCCGCGATGGGAAAACAGCGGGCGCGGGCGTAAAGATTCTGGTTGTCATCGTAAAAGATGTACAGCGGACTGTTTGCAGGATCGCTCAAGATAAATTCGATTGACACCCAATAGTCAGCCCTGAAATCCTGCCCTTCATCACAAACCACAGCATCGTAACGGTCAGGCAGTTGTATCAGCGAAGAGGACAGCGCATTGGGTAAATGCACGTCGAAATAGTCCTGGTCGGGGTAGTCCCGTTGTGCATCGGCAATAGCATCGATACCGTTGGTGTGCTTGGCTTTTTCGACCAGCCGGTGACATAGTTGGTGAAAACTCATGACATCCAGCTCTGGCGTTCCTTGACAGACCGCTTGCAGGTGATTGGCCAATTGGCGGTTGTAACAAGTCAGCAGAGTGCGAAAACCTTCGGTCGCCAGTCGGCGGGCTTTTTCAACGGCAAGCATGGTTTTACCGGTTCCTGCGCCACCGCTTGACCTGTTCCCCGGTAATCCCTCCAGTTTGATGTAGAGTCTGCCACCCTAAGTGCCCTAGGATTGGGCAAGGAGCAGACGATGAAGAAGCGATTTAGCGAAGAGCAGATTATTGCAGTGTTGAAGGAGCAGGAGGCCAGCGGGAAAACGGCGGAGGTGTGCCGCCGTCATGGCATCAGTCCGGCGACGTTTTACAACTGGAAGGCCAAGTTCGGCGGGATGGACGTATCGGAGGCGCGGCGGCTTCGGAGTCTTGAGGCTGAGAACGCGAAGCTGAAGAAGCTGCTGGCCGAGACGATGCTGGACAATGCCATGTTGAAGGAGATTGCCACAAAAAAATGGTAACGCCCGCAGTGAAGCGGGAAGCTGTTGCTCATATCAGAGGAACGCATGGTGTGAGCGAGCGGCGGGCGTGTCAGGTAGTAGGGCAAGACCGGAGCGCGCAGCGGTATCAGCGCAAGCGCAAGGACGACAGTGTTATCCGCAAAAGGCTCTGTGAGTTGGCAGCCGAGCGTCGTCGGTTTGGCTTCCGCCGTTTGGGCCAGATGCTGGCGCGGGAGAACATCCACCTGAACCGCAAGAAGCTGCTGCGGATTTACCGGGAGGCTGGTCTTGCGGTGAAGCGCAGGAAGGGCCGCAAACGGGCCCTTGGCACACGCCTGCCGCTGACTATCCCGCAAGGGCCGGGCCAGCGCTGGTCGCTGGACTTCGTATCGGATGCGTTGACTGATGGTCGTCGGTTCCGCACATTGTGCGTGGTTGATGATTTCAGCAGGGAGTGTTTGGCCTTGGTGGCGGATACGTCAATCTCAGGCCAAAGGATGGCGCGGGAGCTGGATCAGCTGATCGACACTCACGGCAAGCCGCACCTTATCGTGAGCGACAACGGTCCTGAGATGACCAGTCAGGCGATGCTGGCGTGGCAGACCGCCCGTCAGGTTGAGTGGCATTACATTGCGCCGGGCAAGCCGCAGCAGAACGGGTTTGTGGAGAGCTTCAATGGCAAGCTGCGAGACGAGTTGCTCAACGAGACGCTGTTCACCAGCGTGAGGCAGGCGCGAGAGGTTCTGGAGGACTGGCGACAGGATTACAACGAAGTACGGCCTCACTCGGCCCATGGCGGCAAAACACCCGCCGAGGTCAGGCGATCAGCCATGCCGCAAGGGGTGTTGGGGTATACCCCAACACCCCTTGCACCACAGCCCGTCATGAGGCATTCATGACACCAAAGACTCTACTTCCCGCTGGTAGGAACTTGGGGAACAGGTCACGTACCTTGCACTCGCTGAGCAACGCCGTATTGATGATGAGTTTATAGATCAAATTTTAGAATTTGAGGATCCGATGCTGGGTATTATTGGTGGCCATCTCCTCCTCATGAAGTATAACTACGATTCCGAGTGGGATCTTGGCCGTTTCAGCACATTAGTCAGCAAACTTCATATGTCTATTGGCACCAGTCATCCAGATGTCGCTGCTCTTGCACTACAATGTCCTGATCCGGAATTACAGTCTACCGTTACAACCTTATCCGGACCGCCAATGTTACAACAGAGCTGGAAATTGCTAGTGGAAGTTGCACAGAAACGTCCGGAGCTAATTTCAGTATCTATGTGGAAGCAGGTTCAAGCGCTAACACCAACAGCTTTACCGCCATTTCTTGTATGGACTATTGACGATGATATAAAGTTAGCCACGCGTAAAGAATGGGCACGAGCCATGCTCAACGATTCCAAAATCTTGACTTCCCTTTTCAAAGGGAAATTAAGAGAAAGCATTTTGTTGGACCTGATGCAGGAAAGCGCCAACGATTTGTCTATGGATGATATTAAAGAAGCAGTACGCGAGGCGCTGGCAACTTGGCTCCAAGAGTCAAACCAAACTCTGCCTATAGATAAAATTAGAGAAACAATACGCCATATGCTGGAGCATTCGATACAGCAGCCGGAGCATCATCTACCTATAGATAGGGTCAAGGAGACGATCCAAAGTGCTTTATCAACTTGGGTAAAGAAGCCCCAACACAAATCGTATCTAAATGAAATTAAAGCGACCGCGAACCATCTGCTATCGAATAGAAAACAGCAGTCGACTGGAACCTCGCTAGATATTATCTCCTCGCTGCAGCCCCAACTGAGGTCATTTTACCCAGACCCTACTATGGTGGATACCACAAAAACGATCCCGATGCCACAATGCAGTTCAGCGCCAGATACGGTACAGCCTATCACTTCGTCAAGTATGCGAGCATGGGCAGCGCGTATGGGATTGCCACCGAGTGCACTTGAAGTCTTATACGCCGTGCTCAATTAATAATTACCAGAACTCTTATGGTGCTTAGAGAAGTGTGTATTAATTGGATCGATAAGGATGAGGTTTGCATTTCACCAGGATTGGTCTTATCTTTTCAGCGTTTCTCGTGGCCCGCCGGTGGTATAATGGACTATGCTCCTTCTAGTCTTGGTGCTTTGCCTGTTGGAATAGGGGCAAAAAAAGAGCTGCTATTACCCTTAGCTTACCGGGAATGCTTTTGGATCGGAATGCAACTTAGCCTTGGCGCTCCACAGATCGCGTTGGCATTAGCGGTCGAACTTCGCGATGGGTTACTGTTGGATACGCTTTCTGGTAAAAGCTGGAATTCCAATCAACCGAGTATAATTGTTGTTGGCAAAACAACTCGCATTGAAGGAATTCGACGACCGGATGGTAGGTTGTGCGTGTTTGCGCGAGAGACACATAGTGGTGCGGAACTTAATAGCGTTTGCCTGCGCTTTCATGTTGCCATAACGTATGATACCGACATACGCGAAGTGTCGGTGCGACTTGTTGACTACGATACTTTTACTGTTGAAACTGGGAAAACAGCACCCGATCCCCTTGATCCCAAAGCGGGGTATAAAGGATGGTTATTACCCTGAATTTAGACTTCGAGAGTTTTTACGTAAAGATAGTTGAGTGGTAATTTACCTCAATCATAATAGCAAAGAGAGTGCCATTATGTGCGAAGCGTGTAGATTGACACGATTTGCATAGAATGCATTCTATGCAAATCGTTGTAAATCCGATTAGTGTCCCACGGTACTGCCATAAAAAAGACTTCCGCTGGTTAACAGAGTCAAACGGCCACCTCGTCAGCCAACAGGGCGGCGAGGGTGCGATACTCCAGGCTACTATGCAACCGTCGTTCGTTATACCAGCGCTGAAATGCAGTCGTGTCGAAAGATGAACTCGTGCTTGAAGGTGCGATTCAAGCGCTCCAGGATGCCCATGCCACCGGGCTGGGCGACGCGGCAGCGGACCCATTGCCCGATGTCTTGGCAGACCTGCTGAAAGTGACCGGAGGTAAAATCCGAACCGGCATCACTCTGGACCCGACGTAGCCCTGGCAGCCCCAAGGCGGATAAGCGCCGATGGCCCTCCAGTAAGGTGCCAGTGGCGCGTTCCTGGCTTAGGGAGGGAGCAGCGCTGGCCGCGATACATTGGCGCGTTTTGACATCCTCCACCCGGTAAACCCAGGCTACCCTATCATCCAGGCGAAACCGGGTAGCATCAATCTGAAGCCGCCGCCCTTCGGGCTAGTCCTGTTTGGCGAGCACGGCTCGTGCCGGGCGCTTCTTCTTCATCAGCGGAGATAGCTGTAAACCCAATTTGCCTATCAGCCGACGGACGCGCTCGCGCCCAACGGGGATTTTGCGTTGGTAGAGCGCCTGGTAGACTCGCCGATAGCCGTGGGTTGGCTCTGCGCCCACGATGCTCAGGGACCACCGTCACCGCCCGCAATTGAACATAACCCCGTTGCTCGCGCCGCACACCACCATCAATCCTCGCTTTTTTATACGGTATTATATTTAAAAAAACGTATTATGTAACATGCATTTTTACATGTAAATCTCATCTGATTTAGGCTTCTTGATTCACCCCTGATAATACCCCTTATCAGGGGTCAACCTAGCCAAAATCTGCTAGGCTGTTCCCATGAAAAAAGACCCCCAGGCCCAATTGAGTGACACCTTCCTCACGCGCACTGACGCCCTCACGGCGTCTGACTTCGCGGCGTTGGGCAGGGTGCCGCCAGAACTGGAGTGGTTTGCCAATCTCCAAAACGCCCAGACCCGTCGCGCCTATCGCAATGATGTGAAAGACTTTACGGCCTTTGCCGGTCTCCAAAAGCCGGAGGACTTTCGAACGGTGACGCGCGCGCATCTGATCGCCTGGCGTAAGCAGTTGGAAGAGCGAAGGCTTTCGCAGGCGACGATCCGACGCAAGCTGGCGGCGCTCTCCTCGCTGTTTGATTCTTTGTGCGAGAAAAACGCGGTCGTGCATAACCCGGTCAATGGGGTAAAGCGACCCCGCGCCCATCACACCGAAGGGCTGACACCCGCGTTGTCGGATGCGCAGGCCCGCGCGCTGCTCGCCGCCCCGCCCGAGCAGACCCTCAAGGGTTTACGGGATCGGGCGATTCTGGCGACGCTGCTCTATCACGGCCTGCGGCGGACGGAGCTGTGTCAGTTGAAGGTGCAAGACCTTCAGCAGCGGGAAGGTATTCTCCATCTGCGGGTAGACGGGAAGGGCGGCAAGATTCGTTTCCTTCCGATGGCTCCACTGGCAGCGCGCCTGATTGAAGCGTATTTGGCCCGGGCGGGTCATGGTGAGGACCGCGCCGGGCCACTGTTTCGACCCGTGCGCAATAACGCCACGGGGACGTTGAATAAACCCCTCCACCCGACCTCGATCTATCACGAGATCGTCCGCTATTACGGTCGTCAAGTCGGCCTGAACGTCTCCGTGCAGGGCTTTTGCGTCCATTCCCTCAGAGCTACCGCCGCGACCAACGCCCTGGCCCATGGCGCGGATATCGCTCAAGTCCAGCAGTGGCTGGGGCATTCCAATATCGCCACCACGCGCCTTTACGACAAGCGCAACCACCGGCCCGAGAATAGCCCCACCTTTCGGGTGAAGTATGGCTAGAGGTGATGGGCGCGGTTCGTGATCCTTAATGAGGGGACGGATAGCGCCACTCAACGCCGGGCTGGATCGGGTGGATGTTAAGGCACTACCGGGCGTCGCCCTCTTGCAGGATAATATGCAAGACTTGGCAATCAAAATTCAACGTCTGCATAGGAACGGCAATGAAAGAGCCTGATGGCGACATCCTGACCTTGGACGAGGTCGCGGCCTACCTGAAGGCGGGCAAGCGCACGATCTATCGACTCGCAGCGAACGGGGAGATCCCTGCTTTCAAGCTCGGCGGGACGTGGCGGTTCTCGCGCAGCGACATCGAGAGCTGGATCAAGCAGCAATCGGTGGGCAGTCCCGAACGCGCCGCGAGCAAGGCATCGAACAAGGGGGATCGGAAGTAATGCTTGGACTGACGCTACGAGAAGAATTCCGGGGCAAGCGCCTCAAGGGCACGGCCATCGAGCTGTCCAACG
>Ga0209573_1000781_pt1 | contig 58633 bp, 53 predicted proteins | sample TNRBio252014_DNA_FD_185870 | JGI IMG/M metagenome (GOLD analysis project Ga0209573, IMG submission 185870) | Wastewater treatment Type I Accumulibacter community from EBPR Bioreactor in Madison, WI, USA - TNR Reactor_6/25/2014_ DNA (SPAdes)... | ecosystem: Engineered > Bioreactor > EBPR >...
AGCAGGAGACTTTCCTGTGGTTGGTAGGGCACCACCGCCGCCCCCGAATCGCCCCCGAGCCGCGCCCCCTCGCGCGTGTCGAGCAGCAGACCGCCCTTCACCTTCTCGCCCTCCGTCGAGTGGCATTCGTAGCAGTGTTTCACCAGGGCCGGGCGGATCTTCTTCTCGAAAAACTCAATCCCTTCCGCCGTGGGCTCGGCCATCGACGTGGCCGCCATCTGCTGGGCGACCGCGGGAGCGGCCAGGAGGGAGAGGAGAGAATAGGGGAGGAACAATCGCTTCAGGTCCATCTTCGCACAGGGGTGGGTCGAAGGGTGAAACCCGGGAGAGGGGGAAAGGTTTCGCGAGGGGGCGGACTTTGGGCGCGGAGGGTGGGAGGATCGTGGGGCTTCGGTGGCGAAGTAAAAGGTAAAAGGTAAAAGGTAAAAGGTGAAAAGTAGTAGGCAGTGGGCGCGCTTGGATGACGCGGTGGTGTAGGGCGGAATTGAATTCCGCCGGGGTCGGGTGGGGGAAGGTGATTTGAAGAGCGTCGTCAGAAGACCTAAGGTCAGTCGCCGCCACTCCTTTGACATCCCTCCCAGGTTCGCTGAGACGATGAAATCCTATTCCCTTTCCTTGACCATCACCGCCGACGACACGTCTCGGATCTCCGAAGTCCTCGGTCTTGCCGCCCATCCTTCACCCAATCGGAATCCGAAACACCAGGCACGGCATTGGCGTCATTTCTTCGTGCGAGAAATCGAGTGCGAGATCGAAGAGGAGATCGCAAAGGCATTGGAGCGGTGTCGGCCGTTCCGGGAGCACTTCCGCGAGTGGGCCGCCTCGGGCGCCTACCTCGAACTCTTCGTTGGACTCTTCGCTGATGAGAACGTCTCCTTCGGACTCCGGCCGGAGATCGTCTCGCAAGCCACCGATCTGGGGCTCAACCTTGGTTTTGACTTCTACCCGGAATCGGATGCTTCGGACCGTGAGGTCGATCCGGTGAAGTCGGTGATTGTGGCGTGAGTGGCAGTTGGCGTTGACCAAACGTCGAGGCGACTCAGGGCTGCAAGCCCTTGAGTCCGCCGTCATGTTCGGTTTCGGTTTGTGGTTTCCATTCGACGAGCGCTCCAAATTCTTCGTAGAGACGGGGCACGAGGTTCTTGGCTACGTCACGGTCGAAATGGGGAAATATCGGACACGACGGCTGCACAATGAAATCGCAAATTCGATTCGTGTAGCGTGGAAGCTTGTTCCGTCGGTCGAAAATGTCTACGGGAATGTTGGAGAAGTAAATCTCGGTGTATCCAACGAATTCGGGAAAATCGGCAAGCGAGTCGGCGGACTCGGCGACCACGTCATAATGAGGCGTGGAGATGATGCAATCAATCAGATCCAGAAATCCGTCGTTCGACATCAGCCCTTCTGTAAAGAGGTGGGAGGCGATCCAAGTATCAAGGCGGTAGATTGTTGAAGACCGATCAGTGAAAAATTGCTTCGCTTCGATTAATTCTTGGTCCGAATAATCCTGTAAAGCCGAAGAGAGGCGACGATGGTGAGACTCCCACTCCCATGGGCTAATCTCCCACGAGCGGGAGATGTCTCTCTGGATCCGTTCCATTTTTGTTTCTAACGTTCAATAGGTGGTAGGCGAAGCCTTGCCATCCTCGCCGTGTTCGCTGGTTCGGTTTTAATTGTAGTTCGAAATCTGATCAGCATCGAAAAGCATCAATACGCCCATGGAATCTGCCCACGCTCGGAACCTGTCCTTATCTGTGTCGCTCATCGGACCAAACGTAGCGCCAATCCCCTCAAGAAATTCACCCTGCTCGTTCGTGTCTTCATCAATCACAAGTTCAGTCGAAGAAAGCCAACAACTATGAGAAATGATAAACCCTTTTGTCGGAAGCCCGAAACGATGGACGACGTCGTCCATAATTGGAACAAGTTCGGCGTAATTGAGGACCGCCGGAGGAAAGTAAAAGGGGTGCATCGAAAGGATAAAGTTCGTCGCTTCGTCTACGCCCACGACCATCCGAAAACCGAAACCCTCCTCTCCATCATGGCTGTATGCCTGCGGGAGGAACATGCTCCCATAAACGAACCAATCTTTTGCGGTGATACCGCGCTCATCAGTCCAGCCAGCCCGGAAGCGATCTTCTTCAGTTCCCATATTCTTTCAGCGAACAGTATTTATTCGTATGACCGCGCCCCGAAATGTCGGTGGAGGGACTGGAGCCGAGCATGCGGAAAAATCCCCGTCGTGACAAGGAATTTTCCACGAACGGTGCGTGTATCCGGGGGGCCACGGGGGCGGATTCCCGTCCGCCATTCCCAAGGTGATATACGGACGTTCCCGGGTCTCGACGTCGTCTTTTGGCGCTACGGAGATCCGGTGGAGAGCGAGGATTACCCGCCTGCCGGCTACCTCCGCAACCTGAACTCACCCCATCCCATCCCCGCGACGCGGGTGGAGGACGCCGAACGCGACGATGGGGACGCGGAGGCGGGGCTTTGATCGCCCGACCCGTCTCCGCCCGGGAGAGTGCCGCCCCATCAGCCGGACACTCCCCGCCCCATCTTCCCCTCGGTCGTGCATTTTGCTAGATCGATGGCCATGACGACGGCGTCATGGTGCGCGGACAGGGTTTCCAAGTGCCTGACGCGTAGGCAGCGACGGGGCAGCACCCCGCCCGGAGTGGTTTTGTTCCCTCCCTCGAATCCCGGCCTCCCGCCCCGTCGGAACGGCGGTCTTTAGGGCCCTAAAGGGCCGCTTTCCGGCTCCGGAATGCCCGATTTCATCACGAAAGCGTACGCTTTCGTCGCAAAAGCCATCGCTTTCGTCGTGGAAGCGTACGCTGCCGGTCGGGGAGCGATCGCCTTTCCGGCAAACGCGTACGCTTTCGGCGCAGACGCTACCCCGTCCCTCGCGGGGGCGTACGCGGTCGGCGTGGAGGCAAGCCCGTCCGTCGCAAGGGCGTACGCCTCCGGCGCGGACGCAAGCGCCATCGACGCGAACGCCATCGCCTCCACCGCGTCCGCCATGGCCGCCCTCGCAAAAGCGATCGCGGACGCGCCGAACGCGATCGCTTCCCTCGCGAAACGCCCCGCCTTCGCCCCACCCCCCTTTTGGGAGGCAGGACACTCCTGTCCTGCGTCGCTCCCGGTCAGTTCATCGAGATTCCCGCTTAAAACAGTGCCATTCGACGCAGGCAACGGCTCCAATGGCATCTGTCGCCTTATCGACGGTTCGCAGCGCCGCCCGGCGCGGACTGATTCGATGCGTCGAAGTTCAGGAAGAGCACCAAAAAATGAAACCCTACCCAGCCCCCTGGGGAAAACCCCTCATCGTGACGGGTTTCGGCTTCGCATGCGGTTTATAACGGCTTCTCCGGTCTACGGTGGGGATCCGCTTCTCGTGCCTCGTGTACTCTTCGCACCTGGTCCCGAGCTTCTTCCAAGGTGACCTGGCGACGTCGAGCCGCCACCGCCGATTGCACGCGGGCGCGGACACCCGCAAATGATCGAATCACCTCCGGCGGGATTGCGATCACATATTTGGTTACCTCCATGGATCAGAGTTTATGGCGACTTCCGCCGAGAGACAAGGATGGGAGCGGCTCATGGAACACCCCGCCCGGCACATGGAACACCCCGTCCGGTTCAGGGAACACCCCGAAAACGTCGGGGAACACCCCGAAACGCGTCCCGGGCCACCCGGAGGCGCATTCGATCTGATTTCCATGCCGTGCGACGACCGCTTTCGGGATAGGACCACGGGGACACGACCCCCCTTCAGCGATCCCGACGACGAGGCCCTGCGTTACAAGGTGAACGAATTGATCCTCGCGCTGCGCAGGACGTGACCTTGGCCTCCGGGGCCCAGATCCCGCGCCGCCGGGACTTTTGGCTTGATCGGGGCGGCGCGGGCGGGCAAGATCCAATTCGTCCACGTAAGCTCCCTCGTTCGCTTCGCTCTGTGAGTCCTGCGCCACCAGGCCACCACATTGATCATGTCAAGAAAATGTCCGCCAAGAAGAGTTGAAAAATGGCATTTCGCAGGAAGAGATCAGACGCAGGAAAATGGGCGGCATTTCTTTCCGCCTATCAGGATCGGCTCACTGCCCTGGGCATCCCGACCTTGACGTTGAGTTCCCCGACTTCGTGGCATTACTTCATCGAACACGGATACGATTTCGCCCATCCCGATCTGTTAAACATGGACGACATCAGTCCTGATGTGATTGCCATTTGGCTTTCAGTGTTCGAGGATATGCACACGGACGGCTACGACGCGGGTGCCAATGGTGGGGTGCTCGCGTGGCTCCGAGCAGGAAACCAAACCAAGGCAAAACACGCCAAGGGGCGCAAAGATTCGTCCGCCAACTCTTGACCGTTGCCCAACTCCGCATCGTCCCGTGTATCCAGAAGCGACCATTCGTGACTACCTGCTCGATGCGGACGGTTCATCGCGGGACATCACTTTCACTCCAGTGAGTCAGGAGCGGATGATAGCTTTTCTTGAGCTACTTCACCGCAGCCACCATCCAGATTCATTTCGAGACAGCGAGAGTGAAGACATGCTGCCCTTTTTCGAAGGCTCAGACTGGTCGCGGGTCTTCACGTCCGACAGCGGCTACCTGCACGGCTGCTGGAGTTCGGCAGCCGCTCTTTTGCCGAGGTTGCAGACCTTTATCGACTGGGATGCAGGAGGTTACTGTTTGGAGGTCAGCTACTTCCCACAGGACGTGGATTCAGCATCATTCTCAGTTCGTGGCTTCCGGAGGCTGGTCGAGGATTGGCGGGCTACTCTAGGGGCCAGTGACTATTTCGTTCGCTACGAGAACGTCAGTTGGGAACTTTACGACTCAGCAGGGTTGGGCGTATTCTACACGCATCAACGTCAGCCACTTCCATGACCACAACCAACGGACCAACGAGGGCGAACAAAACAGATTCAGGCAACGGCTCGAAGGTATTCTGTCGTGTCAGCAACGTCTTGCACGCGCCGTCGACTGATCCGAATCGTTGTGCCAAAGAATGACCACTCGCGAAATCATCGACGTGCAGCTTGAGTCGTTCTTCGGAGGCATGTTTCCGCAGAAGATCCAGCGGTTGGTCGATGAACAACTGAATCAAGGCCTATGGATGGATGGTTATGATCTGGCCGTGAGCCAAAGTGTGATCGAGGGAGACGATGCCGGAAAGTTGCTTGAAATTGTCCTAACCCAACATCCTGAACTGAGGATTGATCGAGACGCGTTGGAGGAGGTTGTAGCGGACAAGTTACCTCAGAGCTGCATCGGAGCGCCTGTTTCTTGGATCGTTGCGGAGAGTGGAGCGTATGCTTTGAGTGATACCTTGCGTGTCGCCCGTTTTGACGGAGTTCGCATGATTTGGCGAAGTCCGAGAATCTCATTTGACGGCATTGCACTTGATTCGCTCTTCGGTGGTCGGCTCAGTGGGCGAGCTTGGTGGCTCGGCTCCCAAAAGACCCTGGGTGCTCCTTTCGAGATCGATTTCGAGACCGGTGAACTCCTCGAAGGTCAGATCGTTCCCGAACTCTAAAACCAAAGGCACCACACGACGTCTCTTCCAACGCCTCACTCGCCTTCAATTCAAGTCGTCATGACCACTACAACATCAAGCCGCAGTCGAAGCCTCGCCCTCGGGAGGGTGTGATAGGACTCGACGTTCAAGAAGAGCCCCAACAATGAAACCCTACCCAGCCCCCTGGGGAAAACCCCTCATCGTGATTTCCGCCCTGGCGACGGTGCTGTGTCTCGGCCTCACGCTCTTTGAATGGTCGACGGTGACGCGCCCTCCGTTCGGACAGCCGGCCTTTTGGCTCGGTGGGTTGCCGCTCGCCTTGGTCCTCTCGTGCGTCTTGTTCACGATCCGTGGCTATACATTGACCCCGGACACGCTGGTGATCCGTCGGCTGCTCTGGTCGACCCGGGTGCCCTTGGCGGAGCTCCAGTCGGCCGAGTACCTGCCCGGCGCGATGCGTGGCAGCATCCGGACCTTCGGCAACGGGGGATTCTTCTCGGTGACCGGTCTCTACTGGAGCCGGCTCCTCGGTTCGTATCGGGCCTTCGTCACGGACCTCCAGCGCACCGTGGTGCTCCGCTTTCCCGGCCGCACCCTCGTGTTGTCGCCCGAGTCGCCGGAGGATTTTGTGCGGGTGGTCACGGAGGGGCGTGGGGGAGAAGCGGCGCCGCAGGCAGTTTCGGCTTGATCGCGGCGGCGGGGGCGGGCAGGATCGGGGCGTCTACCGTGGTTTCTCCGTAAACAACTTTCATCTCCATCAATGAAAACTCTCTCCATCGCGGCGGTGCTAGTTCTCGCCGGCTTCTCGACAGCCCTGCCCGATGAATTTCCCGAGGTCGGGAAGTCATATGCCGTTGATTACGCAGTCGAGTTGGTTTCGAATCCACCACGAGAATTCAAGATCATTTCCAAAGGATCTGGTTCTTGGTATTTGATTGAATATGTGATTCTACCTCTGAGGCGATCGAACGATCCGGCACCTGCGCCCGCCCCGACTGCCGCTAGGAAATGGATCAATTTTGATCACATACTGATAGCGGAGGAGCGATAGATTGAAAGCACGCCCGTGTCATGAAAGAGGACGTTCAAATCGCGGCTGGGAAACCCGCTACAAGGCCCAAGTCGAATGATCCCCGTGCCTTCAACCGTTATCCCGTCGCGTCGCGTCGCTCCCGGTAGCGGGTCGCCAGCGCTGGACGTCGCCCGGTCCGAATGAAAAAAGTCCTCGGAGTCCTTTTCGCGTTCCTCGCCTGCTGCGAGCTGGTCCCGATTTACGCCATCGTGAGGTCCCTCCTCGAGGCAAGGTCCGGAGGCGTGGACACTGGCACGGAGACCATGAGCGGTCTCCTGGGTCTCAGCGTCGGTATTCCGTTTCTGTTCGTGTTTTCGGCGGCGGCACTCTGGTGCTTTCAGAAGAGGCGGTAGGGGAGAGGCCCGGGACGCAATGGGCCGCAGTTGGCTGCGAACGGACGCCGGCAGGGATGCCGGCGCTCCCAGGAGGACGGCGCGGCGAAGAGGGCGATCAGTGACGCTCGGGTCGGAAGGTTTGCTCCTTCCGCTACGGGATGGTTCGGACGCAGGCAGTTTCGGCTTGATCCCGGTGGCGGGGACGGGCAGGATCGGGGGCGTCCACGGTGGATTGTGGGGAGGCCAACCAACAGCGCCAGTCGCCGCCATGAAGATCGCATTTCTAGCTCTGTGTGGATTTAGTGTGTCCACTTCCTCATTCGCAGCCGATGGCGATTGGTTCCCGGCACCAGACGGCTATGTGTGGCCCGCAGACTCGAAGTCCCAGCCTGATGAAGACGCTCAGTTAGCGTACGCCGATCTGCCGGAAGCTGTCCGCACGTATCTTGCCGAGCAGCATCTGCCACAGAAGCCACCGACACATGTTTATGTCCGCCGTGCTGATCTCGATGGAGACTCGATTCCAGAGTGGTTCGTAGATCGGCCTGAGATGGGCGGCTCAGGAGGTGGTGTCTACGAGATACTTCAGATCAGAGAGAAGAATGCGCATTTGATCGGGGCAGTTCAGGGAGGATTTCATCTTTGCGTTCCCGCTCAGGGCGAAAAATGGCTTCGCATCGAAGGCAGCAGCACAGCTGGAGGAGGACACTTCACGAGGTATCTATTGCAGTTTCAGAAGACCGAGTATTCCGAAGTCAGGAATGAAGATCACGATCACATCGCCCAGAAGGCCACTGTCCGCCGGAACTAGGGCGAGCAAAACGGATGAAGGCAAACGCTCGAAGGTTATCTGTCTGGTCAGCAACGTCTCGTGCTCGCCCTCGCGTGATCTGAAACGTTCGGCAAAAAATGAACACGAACTCAATCGTCCCAGACGGCTTTTCATGCGCCGAGAGTGCCGCGCTCTATAAGGCGATGTGGCCAGCAGAGCCGGAGGTTCGTGCCCAATACGAAGATGGAGCGCAGTGTGGCGGTTGTTCCTATTTTGCGCCCCTGAATGCGGATTGGGGCATTTGTTGCCATCCCAGAAGCAGGCATCGACTTGAGACGGTCTTTGAGCACTTCACCTGTCCTTCGTATCTTTGCGAAGGCTGGGGGCCGCATAGTTTTTCAGATGCGTGGCAGTGCGAATGTGGTGGCATCGAGATCAAAAGAAAGAATGAACCGAACTGAAGGGGCCATCTGACGCCGGCAGGGATGCCGGCGCTCCCAGGAGGACGGCGCTCTCCGAATGCCGAGTGACGCTCGGGTCGGAAGGTTTGCACCTTCCGCCACGGGATGACCCGGACGCGTCAGGGCGAAAGGCCAGGAACCCTCTCCTTGATCGCACAATCCGGCGGTTGAAGAATACGAAGACCAACGGCGCCAAGCATCGATTTGACAATCCTTACCAGCCGTTCTTCTGTGATGAATCCTCGTATCTGCAAGCTCAAACCTGCAAGCGATCGCCGCCGCCGTTGTGGCGCACGTGCTCTGCGGTAGCCCCAAAAAAGATGTCATCATTCGTCGGTCATGCCTTAACCGCTGGGGCGATCTTCGTTTCGAGACGAAACCCCAAACTCGACTTCTCGCCGCGTGGATTCTGTTGGCTCGGTTGTCTGCTTGCCGCCGCAGTCGCACCCGATTTGGATTATTTTCTGCCATTCCTGAAGCAGTCCCAACATGGGGGGATCCGGATTTCCAATTCGTTCGCTTACTCTCTTCTGGTACCTGCGGTGGTTTGTCTCGGTTTGCTTATCGCAAGAACGCCTCCTGGAGTCTTTCGTGTTCGGAGCATTCAGATCACGTTGGCGGGAGTATCCCACATCCTGTTGGATTATCTCGTCGGAGTTCACCCCTCTCCATTGTTTTGGCCGATCTCTACGGAGGTTTATACATGCCCCGTCGGGATTCTTCCGAGTGCGGGCGCCCTGGATGTTCGAAATCCTTATCTCTACAGGAACCTGGGGATCGAATTGGGTATCCTTGTTCCGTTCTTCAGTGCCGTGGCCCTAATGATATGGCGCGTTCCGTCGGCGATTGGAGTGCGGATCTTCTGGGTTTCCATTCTTCTCGGTGTCTCACTCTGCTTCACCGTGCTTTCGATGGGCTTGAATCGCTGATAAGCAAAGGCTGACCCCGGGTCGCCTGGTAACCGCTTCGCCACCGCCAGCAACCCAGCGTTCCTTGTATGAAACTACCGGGTGAAGACGAAAAGAATTCGTGGTCGCCAGCGTCTTGAGACGACAAGGGACGCTCGATTCGGAAGGTTCGCACCTTGCGCTACGGATGGCCCGGACTCGTTCGGTGAACGGCGTAGCGGAACCGGCGACGGTTCCGGATCTGAAACGACGCGCGCTTGCCCGGAAATGGCGCGGCAAGGATCCCGATGCCGCAATCAAGTGGCGGAATCTGGAAGTGTCGCCTTTTCATTTCGGGGCGTAGTGCTTACCATGACCCCGGTATCCTGTCCCGCCCTTCCCGCATGAGCCGTTTTCTCCCGCTCCTGGTGATCGCCCTCACCGTTTCGTTTTCCGGTCCGGCCCGATCGCAGGACGCTCCGGCGACCAAGGAATTCGACCCTTTTTCGAGCGAGGCGCAGGAGGCGCTCGAGGCGCTGACGAAGACGGACAGTGCCAAGGCGCGGGACTTCTTGAATCCGGAACAGGTGACGAGCCTGACGGAACGGGTGAAACCGGCGCTGGTGACGGTGCGTCAGATGGGCCGAGACGGCGGGCAACGGGGCACGGGATCGGGCTTTGTGATTTCGAAGGAGGGGCTCGTGGTGACGAACCTGCACGTGATCGGCGAAGGGCAGCCGCTGGCGGTGGAATTCGTCGACGGCACAAAGCGCGAGGTGATCGAGGTCCATGCCTCGGACCGTCACTACGACTTGGCGGTGTTGAAGCTGGCTCCGGATGGCAAGGACCTGCCCTTTCTCGTGGTGGGCGATTCGGCGGTGGTGAAGCAGGGGGATCTGGTGCTGGGATTCGGCGCTCCGCAGGGGCTGAGCTTCAGCGTGGTGCCGGGGGCGATCTCGGCGATCCGCAAGCTGGAGCCGGGTTTCGCCGGGGAAGGGGAGACGCCGGAATTCCCCATGCTGCAGCTGGCGATGCCGATCGAGCAGGGCAACAGCGGTGGTCCGGTGGTGAATCTGAAAGGGGAGGTCCTCGGCATCGTGACCCTGAAGCACCGGGTGACGGAGAATCTGGGTTTCGCGGTGCCATCGAATGATCTAAAATCGCTCCTCGAGAAGCCGAACCCGGTGCCGATGGCGCGCTGGAGCACGATCGGGACGCTCGATCCGCGCCAATGGACGGCGGTGATGGGCGCGGAATGGAGCCAGCGGGGCGGGGTGATCACGGCACAGGCGCCGGGCGATGGCTTCGGCGGGCGTGCGCTTTGTGTCTCCTCTCTCCCGGTGCCGGAAGAGCCCTACGAGGTGGCGGTGAAGGTGAAGCTGGATGAGGAGGCCGGAGCGGCGGGTCTGGTCTTTGCCTCTGACGGCGATCAGGTGCACTACGGATTTTATCCGAGCGACGGGAAAATGCGCCTGACGCGCTTCGAGGGTCCCGATGTCTACAGTTGGTCCATCCTCGACCAGGTCGAGGCGCCCTCCTACGTGCCGGGCGAATGGAACCGGCTGCGGGTGCGGGTGGAAAAGGAAAAGCTCATCGCCTGGGTCAACGAGGTGCAGGTGCTCTCGCTCGCGGATGGAGAACTGCGCGGTGGCAAGGCTGGTCTCTGCAAATTCCGCCAGACGAAGGCGGAGTTCCGCGAATTCCGGATCGGGAAGGATCTCTCGGCGAAACCGCTCTCGGAGGAGGACTCGAAACTCCTCAGCGAGACCCTGAAGCGTCACGAGAGCGAGGGGGCGAGCGAGTCGGTGCTGGATGAATTCGGTCGCCAGAGCGACAAGAGCCGGCGTTACCTGCTCGACACGGTGGCGGCGCTGGAGGCAAAAATCGAGGCGCTCCAGTCGCTGGAGGGAATGGTGCATCGCACGGCGGTGGAGCGGGAGCTGATCATGGCGCTCGATCGGCCGGACCCGGAGGTGGATCTCTTTGAAGTGGGCCTGCAGATCGCCCGGATCGACGATCCCGAGCTGGATCTGGATCACTATCGGTCGGTCTTTTCGCAGATGGTGAAGGAGGCCGAGACCTACCTCGCGAAATCGGCTCCCGAAGGCGGCCCCCGCGAGAAGTCGGAGGCGCTGCGCGACTTTCTTTTCAAAGAGATCGGCTTTCACGGGAGCCGCGGCGACTACTACCACCACGCGAACAGCTACGTGAATCACGTGCTGGACGACCGCGAGGGGCTGCCGATCACGCTGAGTGTTCTTTTTGTCGAGATGGCCCGCCGCCTCGGGATCGAGGGGATCTACGGAGCGGCCCTGCCAGGCAAATTCATGGTCGGCTGGAGGCCGGCGAAGGCCGAGACGGAGGAGGCGGTGCTCTTTGATGTCTTCGAGGGAGGCAAAAGCCACACGGAAGAGGAGGCGACGCGCGCGGCCTACGAACAGACCGGCACCGCGCCCGAGGCGGAGAGCTTCGAACCGGCCGCGCCGCGCGACATCGCGGTGCGCATGCTGCGAAATCTCGTGGACATCGAAATCAACCGCCGCCAGACGCCCGAGCAGGCGGCTGACTACCTCGAGCTGCTCCTCGCGATCGAGCCGGAGGCCGCCTACGAGCGCTTTCAACGGGCCATTCTCCGGGTGCAATCCTCCGAGATCGCGGGGGCGAAGGAGGATCTCGACTGGCTCCTCGAGCACCGTCCGCCGGGGCTCGACTATTTCCGGCTGGAGCAATTCCGCGAGTCGCTGCCGGAGTGATCGAGCCGCTTGGCATCGGCGGTTCCCGGGGTAAAGTCCCGCCCATCAAGGCGCTCCTCCAGCTCTATCGTCTCGGCGTTCTCCTCGCGATCGCGTGGCTGGTGCGGGCCCATCACGACCGTCTCCGGGTGCAGGGCGACTGGCCGGTGACGGTGGCGGAGGTGAAGGTCTTTCTGAAGGAGGCACACCGGCTCCGCATCGATCCGGGACCGCGCGCCGGCCTCGAGGTGCTCGATGCGGCGGGACAAAAGATCGGCTATGCGCTGCGGACGATGCCCGAGTCGCGCGAGATCACGGGCTACTCGGGACCCTCGGACGTGCTCGTCGTTTTTGACGCGCAGGAAAAGGGCGTCGGGATCGCGATCCGGCACAGCTACGACACGCCGAGCCACGTCGAGGATGTGCGGATGGATTTTCTCTTCATGGAGAAATGGAACGGCCGCTCGTGGGAGGAGATCGCGAAGATCACCGACCTCGGAGATGCCGGGATCTACGGAGTCTCGGGCGCGACGCGCACGAGCGAAGCGGTCGCGAAGAGCATCACCCACCGCCTCGCGGTCGCGGAGGGACGCGCCGGGGTGGAGCGGAAGCTTACCCTGAGCTGGCGCGACGCCGCGCTGGCGGGCTTTCTGGGGCTGGGCTGTCTCTTCGCCTTTTGGAAGGCAAAGTCCTTCCAACGCTGGCGATGGATCTACTCGATCGCGACGATCGCGGGTCTCGGGCTTTGGATGGGGGATCTCATCGCCCAATCCCTGCTCGTCGGCTGGACCGAAAGCCGGGTGCCCTGGGAGGCGACGCCGGGACTGGTGCTGTTGGTCGGGGCGGCATTCCTCGTGCCCTGGTTCACGGGTCAACCGGTCTACTGCCAGTTCATCTGTCCCCACGGCAACCTTCAGCGCTGGACGATGAAGGCTCTGCCGGCGCGGTGGAAACGCCCGCTGCCCGATGACGGTAAATGGATCGCCCGCTGGGTGCCGGTGATGCTGCTGGCGGTGGTGCTCGGCGTCTCCTTTCTCCAGCTCGATCTCGACCTCGCCGGGATCGAGCCCTTCGACGCCTACCTCCTCAAGGGCGCCGGTCTCGCCACGATCGTGGTGGCTTTGTCAGGGCTCGCGATCTCGCTCTGGTATCCGATGGCGTACTGCAAATTCGGCTGTCCGACGGGCTGGCTTTTGGAATTTGTCAGGAAGCGGATCGGAAAGGACCGTTTCTCCGAACGTGACTGGATGGGGCTGGGGCTCCTCGCCATCGCGATCGGATGTTATCTGGCACCCCTCGAATGGTTTCTCGGTTGAACGGCATGAAGGCAACTCTATCCCGCTGGATCCTCCGACTCGCCGGTCTCCTCATCGTCCTCGCGATCGGGGCGGCCTTGCTCGTGCCTCCCGTGTTGGAAAAACGCACCGAACGGCGGGTGCGGACGCTGCTCCTCGCGGTGCAGGAGGGCCTGCAGCGCTATCATGTGAAGGAGGAACTCTATCCGAAGCGGATGATGACAGGTCGCGAGCTGATTCAACTCCTCAGCGACGGAGAACATCTCGAAACTCTGCCGACCAATCCCTGGAGCGGCCGGCCCTACGCCGACGCGGATGAAGACGACTGGCTCCGCTACCGCACCGACAGCCTCGCCGAGACCTATGAATTGACCGTTTTGTTTCCGGGGACGGAGGAGGTAGAGTTCCGGCTCGACAGCACGAAGAACCAGTCGCTTGAGTAACCCCGTCATGAACGTTCACGAATACAACCGCAACGCGTGGAATCTCCAGTCGCTCGACGGCTGTCGCTGGAGCACGCCCTATCCCGACGAAGTGATCGAACGCGCGAAGCGGGGCGATTGGTCGGTGATCCTCACGCCGAACCGGGAGGTGCCGCGGGATTGGTTTCCGGCCTATCCGGACCTGAGCGGTCTCAAGATCCTCGCCCTTGCGAGCGGGGGAGGGCAGCAGGTGCCGGTCTTCGCGGCGGCGGGTGCCGAGGTGACCTCCTTCGAAGCATCGGACGTGCAGTTGGAGAAAGACGAGGAGACCTGCGCCCGGCACGGGCTCCGGATCACGGCGATCCAGGGAGACATGGCCGATTTGTCGGAGCTCGCCTCCGGGACCTTTGATCTGATCTTCAATCCGGTTTCCAATGCCTTCGCCGAGTCGCTCGAGCCGATCTGGCGTGAGTGCCACCGCGTCCTGAAACCGGGGGGACGCCTCCTCTGCGGCTTCACCAATCCGGCCTTTTACCTCTTTGACCACGCCCTCCTCGAGGAAACGGGCGAGATCGTCGTGATCAACCGGCTCCCGTATTCGGACCTCGAGTCGGCGGATCACGATGCGCTCTCCGAGCAACTCGAGGCGCAGATGATCCTCGAGCACAGCCACAGTTGGGAGACCCAGATCGGCGGCCAATGTGCCGCGGGCCTTGCCATCACCGGATTCTACGAGGACGACTGGGACGAGGAGTCGACCCGGCTCCAGGGCTGGATGCCGATGTATGCGGCGACCCGTTCGGTGAAGTGGCAGGCCTGAAGCCGGGCCTTTGGTTTCGAAGAATTGGCCGCCATTCTCCGCGAAGCGTAGTAAATTCACTCCGATGACGAACCTCCCCCGTATCTGCTCCCTCGCGCTTTTCCTGGCCTCTCCGCTGGCGGCGGCCGACTGGCCCCACTTCCTGGGACCGAAGTATGATCTCCACTCGACCGAGACGGGACTGCATCTCGACTTTCCCGAATCCGGCCCCAAGAAACTCTGGGAAGTGGAGCGGGGGCGTGGTCATGCCGGTCCGGTCGTCGTGGGCGACAAGATCGTCTACATCCACCAGGTCGACCAAAACGAGCAGATCCGCTGCCTCGAGGCGGCCACGGGAAAAGAGATCTGGGAGCATTCCTATCCGGTCGAGGTCGATCAGAATTTCGGCGTTGTCGATGCGCCGCGGTCCAGCCCGGTCGTCGATGTGGAAACGGGTTTCGTCTACACCCTCGGCAACGACGGTGACCTGATCTGCCTGCAACTCGCCGACGGCAAGATCGTCTGGCAGATCTCGGTGCCGGAGGTCTTCGGGACCGGTCCCTTCTTCTTCGGCTACGGCTCCTCGCCGTTGATTCACGGGGACAAGCTCATCGTCAACGTCGGTGCCGAGGACGCCTGCGTCGCGGCGGTGAACAAGCGTGATGGCAAGACGATCTGGCAGACCGATCACGCCTGGCACGGCAGCTACGCTTCTCCCATCATCGCGACCCTGCACGGACAGGAGAAGCTGCTCGTCTTCACCGGCGGCATGGTGAAACCCCCGACCGGCGGACTGCTCTGCCTGAATCCCGAGACCGGGGCGATAGCCAGCGAGTTCCCCTGGCGATCCGACAATTACGCGAGTGTGAATGCCACGAGCCCCGTCGTCTGCGGGGACAACCGCGTCTTCCTCAGCGAGGACTACGGCCTCGGCGGAGTCATGCTGGAGTTCGACACGGACTTTCAGCCGCAGGTGCGATGGACCTCGCCGGAGCTGGGCTGCCAATTCCAGACCCCGATCTATCACGAGGGTACGCTCTATGGACTCGGCGGCAACGGCGGGCTGATGCTCGCCTACGATGTGCGCACCGGACGCATGCTCTGGAACGAGGCCTTTTACGAAACGAAGATCGCCTGGCAGGGGCGGCCGATTTCGGTGAGTCTCGGTCACGCCCACCTCGTCCATGTCGACGGGGCCTTCTTGTGTCTCGGTGAGGATGGGGTGCTGATGCGCCTGAACCTGAACCCCGGCGGATTCGAGATCGTCGCGAAGACACGGCTCTTCTACGCTCCCGAGACCTGGGCACCACCGGTGGTCAGCGGAGGACGCCTTTTTGTGACGCAGAACGAGCTCGGCGCCAAGCTCCATTGCTACGATCTGACCGTGCCGGCACCACAGCCGACAGGGTCGGAGGCGATCCCCAACCCTCTTCGATAGGGGGCGGGGAAGGGGCCTTGTAAATAAAGGTTTCCTTTCCAGAGCGGCGGGATACTGTGCGCGCTCCCGCCGAGAGACCGGCGGGCTTGCAGCGAAAGACGATGAATTCCGACTCCCTCAACGGCGTCCTCCTGGTCGACAAGGGGCCCGACATGACCTCGCACGATGTCGTGGCGGTCGCCCGGCGCGCCCTGAACACGAAGAAGATCGGCCACTGTGGCACGCTCGATCCGATGGCGACGGGACTGCTCATCCTCGTGATCGGCAAGGCCACGAAGATCCAGGATCTGTTGATGTCGGAGGACAAGGAATACACCGGCACGCTCTCGCTCGGCAAAACGACGAACACCCAGGATGCCGAAGGCGAGGTGACCGAGGAACGTGAAGTGCCGCCGCTCACCGACGAGGAAGTCGTGGCCGCCTTCGAAAAATACAAAGGCGATTTTTACCAGACGCCTCCGATGGTATCGGCCATCAAGATGGACGGGGTGCCGCTCTACAAGCTGGCGCGCCAAGGAAAGGTTGTGGAGCGCGAACCGCGCTTCGTCCACGTCTACAGCTATCGCATCGACGGCATCCGCCTCCCCGAGGTGGACTTCACCGTGAAGTGCAGCAAAGGATTCTACGTTCGCACCTACGCGCATGACATCGGTGCCACGCTCGGTTGCGGCGCGCACCTCAAGTCGCTGCGGCGCACGCGCTCGGGCAAGTTCGACCTGACCCGCTCGGTCACTTTTGAAGACCTGAAGCACGGCGACTCGAACGAGGTGATCGCGAAGATGCTTTCCCTGCCCGAAGTCTCGCGTCTGCGGGGTGCCTGAAGCGTCCTTCGCGGCGTATCCACGGGAGCGTGAACGATGCATGTGCTCACCGACATCGCCGGACTCAAGGATCTGACGGGACCTCTCCATCTCGCCATCGGCGTCTTCGACGGCGTCCATCTCGGCCATCGGGCCGTGATCGAAGCGGCCCGGGAATCGGCGGCGCGTGAGGGCGGATCGGCGGTGGTGGTGACCTTCGATCCGCATCCGGTAGAGGTCCTCGCGCCGGTAAATTCCCCGCGTCTCCTGACGAACACGCCCCACAAGCTCGCGGTGCTGGCGCGGGAGGCGGGAATTGCAAACGTCCTGCTCGTGCGATTTGATCGCGATTTCGCCGCGCACACCGGCGAGGACTTCGTCGAGCGGCTCCTCGACGCGGCTCCGCCCGAAGGCATCGCCCGCATCTGTGTGGGCGAGGAATGGCGCTTCGGGAAGGGACGCTCGGGCGATGTGGCCCTGCTCGAGCGGATCGGAAAGGAGCGCGGTTTTGCCGTGAGTGGTCTCGGTCTCGTCGAGGTCGACGGCCAACGGGTCTCGAGCACGCGCGTCCGCGAAGCGGTCGCTGCGGGGGATCTTGAGACGGCGGCGCACCTACTCGGGCGCCGCTACAGTGTCTACGGTGCGGTCGTGAAAGGACGTCAGTTGGGACGCACGATCGGATTTCCGACCGCCAATCTGGCCGTTTCACGCGAGCAACTACCGCCGGCCGGAGTCTATGCGGTGACCGCGACCGGGGCGGGGGATTCCTGGAACGGCGTCGCGAACCTCGGGGTGCGGCCGACCGTGGAAGGGGAGACGGGCGAATTGCGGCTCGAGGTCCATCTGTTAGGGCTCGATCACGAGATCTATGGCGAGGAACTGGAAGTGACCTTTGTCAGGAAGATCCGGAACGAGCGGAAATTCGACGGGCTGCCGGCCTTGCAGGCGCAGATCGCGGAGGATGTGGCGGCGGCGCGGGCTCTTTTTTAGTGGGCAGTCGTTTCCTGCCCTCGTCCCTGATTTCACGGTTCTGGCGCGTTTGACGCGGATTTGTTCGAATTCCTGCATTGACGCTTTGCATAAGATTTGAAACGCTTCGTCTTGTTGGGGAGTGGTGCCGCCTGATGCGGTTTCTTCTCGGCCTCAAAGGGGCGCTTGTTTTAACTCGTAACTTCAAAACAACTTATGAACGTAATTGGTGGAATTCTCGCATTCGTCGGAGTCATCGGCCTCATCGTCTTCTGGGTGATGACCCTTATCAAGCAGTTCAAATCGGGGCAGACCCTGTGGGGGGTATTGACGATCTTCATCAACATCCTTGCCCCAATCTGGTGCTTCATGAATGGGCACAAAAGCCTGGCGATCAAATACATCATCGCCTTGGTGCTCGCGTTTATCGGGTACAGCATTCTTGGAGCCAGCATGGTCGCTCAGCTTCAGAACATGCCTCCGATGCCCCAGTAATCCCACTGGATAACTCTTCGAAAGGCGCTCTCTTAACCGGGGAGCGCCTTTTTTATTGCGGCGCGATGGCGGCGAAATCGGTCAGCGAGGCAGGCTGGTGGAGACCTTGGACCTGTGTTACACTCCCACGAGCAATCTGAAACCGTGCGCTTTTCCCCCTCCAGTCTCTTGCAATGGATCCAGGCTTTCGCCTTGATCGGTTTGCTGTGTGGCCATCAGGAGCTCGCTGCCCAACTCTCTCCCTTCCCCGACACGACGCCCCAGGCGGGTGACTCGAAGGATCTCCGGGAAACCCTGCCGCCCGACCTCGCCGACCTCACGATCAATCCGCGTCGCAGCAGCGCCGACCGCATCGCGCGCCTCTTCAACCGCGATCTCCGCGAAATTGAAGAGGCCCAAGGGGACATCGTCGCCCAACTCGAGACCTTGCCCCGCGTCACGCGGGAGATGCAGCGGGTCACTGGATTTGGTTATCACTCAGGCGCTGCCAAACAGCGGCCCAAGTGGGTGCAGATCGACATGGGCGAGGTGGTCTCGCCAGATGGGATCGCCCTCTTTCCCGTTACCGCCGAGGTCGATGATGAGACGGTCTACGGATACGGATTCCCCCGGAGTTTCCGCATCGACATCTCCAGCGAGGCCGACTTCAAGAACTACGAGACGATCGTGGAGGGACGCCTCGAAGACCTCGCGGCACTGAAGCGTTGGCCTTATCTCCGGCAGATGGAGGGTTACTCGGGCCGCTACATCCGGATCACGGCGACGGCCCTGTGGCGATCGCCGACCTCGGGTCAGGAAGTCTTCGCCCTTAGCGAGATCATGGTGCTGAAGGGGGGACGCAATCTCGCGGTCGGCAAGGCGGTGAGCGCGCTCGACAGCGAGGAACGGGCCGACCAGTGGTCGACGAAATTCGTCTGCGACGGGATCACCACCCTGGGGATTCCGCACGGTGAAACCGAGAGTCCGACGCTGGGCTTTCGAGCGAGGTCCGAGCAACCGGCGACTTCGAGCTGGGTCCAGGTGGATCTCGGCGAGTCGATGAAGATCGACCAGGTCGAGATCATCCTCGCGGACCCTCCGGCGACGGTGCCGGATCCCACGGTGCGCTTCCCTTATCCGATGAAAGTCGAGCTGTCCGAGACTCCGGACATGCTTCAGGCAACGCTCATCGGGCATTTCAATCCCTCCCAGATCGGCATGATCGGAGCGAATCCGTTGATCATTCCGGTCAAAGACTCCTACGGTCGTTATGTGCGGATCTCGGTGGAGGGGAGCAAGACTCCGACGAGAATCTCGTTCGACATCGCCGAATTGATCGTTTTCTCCGGCATCCAGAATGTCGCCGCCGGCAAGCCGGTAACGGCGATGCATCCGCTCGCGACCCGGGCGTGGTCGCCCGATTTCCTCGTCGACGGGTTCAGCAGCCGGCGGAATCTCGTCTCCTACGATGCCTGGATCGTCGAGATCGTGAAACGGAACCGGCTCGTGCGAAGCTGGCTCGAGAAGGAGGATCGACGCCTCGAACTCGTCGACCGCACCGTGACCCGCGGGGTGGCCTCGATCGGCAGCGGGGTGACGGGCGTGCTCGCCTTCGTCCTCATCGCCCTTTCTCGCGGCCGGGTGAAGCGGCGCAAGGATCTCGAGGCGCTCCGCCAGCGCATCGCGAGCGACCTGCACGATGACATCGGGAGCAACTTGTCTTCCATTGCCCTGCTCGCCGAGTTGGGGAAAACGGAGGTGGAGGAGCCCGAACTCGTCCTCGAGGAACTCACCGACATCAAGGCAACGGCGGACAAGACGATTGAGTCGATGCGCGACATCGTCTGGCTGATCCGTCCAGGGGAGGAGACCTGGGCGCAGATGCTGACCCGCTTCCGCGAGACCGCGTCGAAGTTGCTGCGGACGCACGAATACACTTTCGCGGTGCAAGGCGAGGCGCACGACGACCGGCTCCCGCTCGAGTTCAAACGCGACCTGTTTCTCATCTACAAGGAGGTCCTCAACAACATCGTTCGTCACGCCGGCGCGACGAAGGTGGAGATCGAGATCGACTGCAAACGCACCCGCCTGCAGATGCGGATCGCGGACAACGGCAAGGGCTTCAACAACCTCGATCAGGAGTTCCGGGAGGGGAACGGGCTGAGAAACCTCCGCATGCGGGCCCAGGCGATCGGGGGCAGTCTCCGGGTCCGCAGCGCCCTGAACGAAGGGACGACTGTTCAATTGATGGTTCCGATGCCTTGATTGAGCCAGAATTTTCGGATGCAAAGACGCGCATCCCGGTCAAACTAAAGCCAATATCACACTATGAGCGAGGAACGGCAGAGCGAGGAGGCATCCAACAAGGCCCCGACGAGAGTCTGGATGGTGGAAGACAATGAAACCCTGCGTCGTACCGTGGCCCGCGTCCTCGATCGCCAGAAGGACATGAAGTGTGTCCATCAATACGAGCGTTGTGAAGATGCGATCGAGGCCCTCGTCGCGGGCGAGCGCCCGGATGTGATGCTCTTCGACATCGGGCTCCCCGGCATGAGCGGGATCGAGGGGATTCGCCGGATCAAGACCGCCCTTCCCGAGATCGAGATTCTCGTCTTCTCCGTTTTCGACGACAACGAAAAGGTCTTCAACGCGATCTGCGCGGGGGCCTCGGGTTATCTTCTCAAGACGTCGAGCATGGGCGAGATTCCGGATGCGATCCGCGAGATTCTCGCCGGTGGGGCGCCGATCAACGCCCTCATTGCCCGCCGTGTCCTCGACATGTTCAGCGACCTCGCTCCGCAGAGCCGTGATTATGGCCTGACCGAGCGTGAGAAAGAGGTGCTCGAGCAAATGGTCGAGGGTCTCACGAAGAAAGAGATCGCCGACCAGCTCGACCTCAGCTTCCACACCGTCGACAAGCACATCCGCGGCATCTACAGCAAACTGCACGTCAACACGATGACAGGGGCGGTGGCGAAGGCACTGAAGGAAGGCCTGCTCCCGAAGACGTGAGTTTCCCTACATCAGGCGATGGCAAGACCCGCGAAGGATTCGTCCCCGCGGGTTTTTTCGTGATTTGGCGGGGTGATTTCAATTTGTATGCATAGGGTCCAGGGACGGTGCGTCAGCCACAAAAGGCCAATCCCGGGCGGGACGGGCTTCGTGAAAGGAAATCCAACCACACTGACGTATCATGAAAAACCAACTCCTTATTCATGGCGTGTTCACGAGCCTGCTCGCGATCGCGTCCCTCACATCGGCCAAGGCCGATGATTCGGTCGTCGCCCTCGGGGCGGTCGACGCCGCAGGTGCCCTCGACAATTCCGCCAACTCGGTCGCGGGAGTCGTCGCCAGTTCCCTGAGCGGAACCGGCGATTACGAAATCACCGTCACGTCCGTCGGAGCTTTTGCTGGCGCCACGAACCTCGATTTCACGGTGGAAACCACCGTTCGAGGCGTCTCCAGCGACGACAATATCGCCAGCGGCACCGTCACCACGGTTACCGACGATGTCCTCACCGTGCGGGTGCGCACTTCCGATGTCGAGGACGCCACGAATCCGGCGGGACCCGTCGCGCAGAACACCTCGTTCTTCTTCCTGGTCAGGCGTATTGACGTGGGTACCACCTCGATCGACGGTGACTCCCGTTTCCTTCTCGGAGTCGGGCAGGTCGATGGAAGTGGCAATCTGGTGGGCGGTTTCGGAGTCGATGGCGTCACCCTGACCACCTCCAACCTCAGTAGCGGGGAATTCTCGATCAATCTCACGAAGGCGGGAGGTTTTGTCGGTGATTCCTTGGACGATTACCTCATTTTTCTCACCGCAAACGGTGGGACTGGAATCGACGATGAGGCACTTCGGGGGGGGGCGACTGGTATTGTCAGCGACGACACGGTCCTCTTCGAAGTCTACAGCGATGATGTCCAGCAGGCCGTCGCGGGCGACGTCGCCACACCAAATGACGAGCCATTTCAGTTTGCGATCTATCGTCTCACGGGTGAAGAGAGTTCAGGTGATAGCGCCTCACGCCTTGTCTCCGCGGTCGCATCGATCGATTCGGCGGGAAACCTAGTCACCGGAGCGACCCGCTTTGGTGCGGGTGCCTTGAGCGCATCACGTGTCAGTGAGGGGCTTTTCCAACTCGACATCGCGGTGCCAGGCGGCTTTACCGGTGTGTCCTCGGATCGCTTCGTGGTGCATGCCTTCGCCAACTCCGGAGGTGCGATCGACGAACTAATCGGAGCGGAAGTGACTGTGTTCAATGATGATACGCTGCGGGTGAACCTTTCTGCGACGGACGTCGAAGTGGATGGCGAGGCCACCGGCATCCTCAATGATCAAAATCTGTTCATCGTCATCTACGACCTCGACCCCGATTTCGGCCCTGATCTCAGCATCGGCACGAAAAAGACCTTCACGACGCTGAAGGGACGCGGGGTGCAGAACTCCAATGGCGCGGGGCAAGGCATCAAGCTCAACCTGACGGGAACGGCGGAACGGAAGTTCTTCCTTGCCGCCGAGAATGCAGGACATTCGCTCGACGGAATCCGTCTGAAAGGCATCGGCACCGCCGGTCCCCTCAACACGACCTTCTTCCGCAAGACCGGAGGCAAAACGAACGTCACGGCAGAGGTGAAAATCGGTGGGGTGGTGGCCGATGATGTCCTGCCCGGCGAAATCATCCGCTTCGAGGGTCGTACCGCCTACAAGAGCGCGACATCTCGCCCGACCAAGACGATCAAGATGCGAGGCCTCTCCGGATTCGAACCCGCCTCCATCGATCTCGTGAAGGCGAAGGTCGTGGCGAAGTGAACGGATTCCTGCAAGGCATCTTCCCAGAGGGCACCGGGTGACCGGTGCCCTTTTTTCGCGTCCATTGCCCGCTTGATTCCGCATCGATTCACCGCTAGCGATTCCCATGCTTTACCTTGGAATCGACAGCGGCACCCAGAGCACCAAGACGGTGGTCCTCGACCTCGCCACGGGAGAAATCGTGGCGCACGCCTCGCAGGCCTACGACCTCATTTCCGGCCTGCCCGCCGGCCATCTCGAGCAGCATCCGGAGGATTGGTTCGCGGCGACGAAGGCGACGGTCGCGGCCTGTCTCGCGAAGCTCGGCGACCGCCGCAGTGAAGTCCGTGGCATCGGTGTGAGCGGTCAACAGCACGGTCTCGTCGTCCTCGACGAAAACGACGCGGTGATCCGCCCGGCGAAACTCTGGTGCGACACCTCGACGACGGAGCAATGCGCCAAATTCGAAGCGGCGTTTGGAGGCACCTCCGGTCTCATCGCGAAAGCCGGGAATGCAATGCTGCCGGGCTACACGATCCCGAAGCTGCTCTGGCTGAAGCAGAACGAGCCCGATCATTTCCGGCGCACCCGGACGATCCTCCTGCCTCACGACTACCTGAATTTCCGCCTCACCGGGGTGAAACGGATGGAATACGGCGACGCGTCGGGCATGGGGATCCTCAATATACGAACCCGCGAATGGGACCGCGACCTGACCGCCTTCGTCGATCCCTCAGTCGACGCGATGCTGCCGGAACTCGGATCGTCCAACTCGGTCCACGGCACGATCCTCCCCGAACTCGCTTCCGAATGGGGGCTTTCCAACGACGTCATCGTCAGCGCTGGCGGCGGCGACAACATGATGGGCGCGATCGGCACGGGCAATCTCGAGGGTGGTGTCGTCACCGCGAGCTTTGGCACCTCGGGTACGCTTTACGCGTGTTCGGAATCTCCGATCATCGATCCGGCGGGCGAGGTCGCGGCCTTCTGCGACAGCACCGACCGCTGGCTGCCGCTCGTCTGCACGATGAACGTCACGGTCGTGACCGAGCAGGTGCGCTCTTGGTTCGGCTGGGATCTCGCGGAACTCGAGCGCCAGGTCGCCTCGGTTCCCGCCGGAGCGGAGGGGGTTTCCTTCCTTCCCTATCTGAACGGTGAACGCACTCCGAATCTGCCCAAAGGCTCGGGTGTGCTCCATGGCTTGGGATCGACTTCCTCCAGTCCCGCCCACCTTGCGCGTGCGGCGATGGAGGGCGCGACCCTCGGGCTCGGTTATGGGCTACGCCGTTTTGCCGAACTGGGTCTTTCCCCCAGTGAAATCCGACTCACCGGTGGCGGCAGCAAAAGCGCGATCTGGCGGCAGATTTCGGCCGATGTTTTCGGCGTGCCGGTCGTGGCCCTCGCCACCGCCGAAGGCGCGGGACTAGGCGGGGCGATCCAGGCGGCCCATGCCGACGGGCAGGGGAGCTATGAAATACTTTCGACCCGACTCGTCGCGCTTGATGAGTCGACCCGGTGCACTCCCGAAGCTGACAGGGTCGGGCTCTATCGCGAAAAGCTGGACCGCCAGGTCGAACTCACGATGCTGCTTCGCGACAAGGGCTGGCTTTGATCCACACCGACGATGGCCGAGCTGCCCGAGAAAGAAGGATCGATCCGAAAGCTCCCGCCCAAGGCCCGGCGCATTGGTTTGGCGGGGGCCTGTCTGATCCGGCTGCTCTCGTTGACTCTGCGATGGAAGCTCCACGATCCTGACGGAATCGCCAAGAATCCTCCGTCACGCCCCATGATCTGGACCTTCTGGCACAACCGGATTTTCGTGCTGCCGACGCTCTATCAAAAGTACCTCAGCGTCCGCAAGGGCGCGGTCCTGACGAGCGCGAGCAAGGACGGCGAGGTCATCGCGGCGATCGTGGCGCGCTTCGGCTGCGAGGCGGTGCGGGGTTCGTCTTCGCGCAAGGGGACCTCGGCCCTGCTCGGCCTGATTGATTGGATCCGCGACGGCTACGATGTCGCGATCGTGCCCGATGGCCCGCGTGGGCCGCGTTATCGGATGGGACCGGGCGTCGCGAAACTCGCCGAGGTCACCGGGGCGCTCGTCCTGCCCGTCCGGGTCGAATACGGGAGCTACTGGTGTTTCCGAAAAAGCTGGGACCGGTTCCGCGTGCCGAAACCCTTCACCACCGTCGATGTCTTTCTCGGACCCTGCACCGAGGTCGCTTCGGGACTCGACGACACGGCCTTTGAAGACGAGCGTGTCCGCCTCGAATCCCTGATGAATCCCGCCCATGAAGTTGATTAAAGGAGACCCCATCGCCGAGGCCGTTTACGCGGAGTGCCTCGCCTCGTTCGAAGAACTCAAGGCCGCCGGCCATCTCCCAGGACTCGCCGTCGTCCTCGTCGGGGAGGATCCCGCGTCGAAGGCCTACGTCGGTTCGAAAGACCGCAAGTGCCAGGAGCTGGGGATGCACTCCGAGAAGATCGAGAAGCCCGCGACGATCAGCCAGGCGGAGTTGCTCGCGGTCATCGATGAACTCAATGCCAAACCGGAGATCCATGGCATCCTCGTGCAAATGCCCCTGCCGAAGCACCTCGACACCGATGAGGTCATTCGCCGCATCGATCCGGCGAAGGACGTCGATGGACTGCACCCGGTGAATCTGGGCAAGCTGGCGATGGATGATCCGACGGGCTTTGCTCCCTGTACGCCAGCCGGTTGCCAACGCATGCTCATCGAGAGCGGGATCGAGACCGCCGGAAAGCATGTCGTGATCGTCGGACGGAGCCTCCTCGTTGGGAAAAGTCTCGCCCTTCTCATGATGGGGAAGGGGAAGGGCGCAAATTCGACCGTCACTGTGGCCCATTCCCGGACCCAGGATCTGCCCTCGATCACGCGGCAGGCCGACATCCTCGTCGCGGCGATCGGGATTCCGCGTTTCATCGGGGCCGAACACGTCAAGGAAGGTGCCGTCGTCATCGACGTGGGCATCAACCGGATCGAGGACGCCAGCACCAAGAGCGGCAGTCGTCTCGTTGGAGACGTTGATTTTGAGGCGGTCGCGGAAAAATGCGAGGCGATCACGCCGGTCCCCGGCGGGGTCGGGAAGATGACGATCGCCATGCTCATGGCCAACACGATCCGCGCCTGCCGGATGCGGGTGGGTATGTGAAAGGGGATTCCGGATTTCGTCGACGGTCGACATTCGGAGGGGCCCGTCGAGGCATTCCTAGATCGAGAGCGGCGCTCCGCATGGGAAATTCCCCGCCAAAACGGGGAATTTTCCCTAGCAAGCTACCCTTTTTGAAGCGAACTTGCCCGCCTTACCGCGTGTATCCTCCTGCAATTCGATGAGCCATACCATTTCCTCCCGGGCGAATGTCGATCTGATCGACCAAAAGTACGCCGAATGGAAAAACGATCCTCTTTCCGTGGACCAGAACTGGGCCATGTTTTTCGAGGGTTTTGAACTGGGCATGGCTCAGCCCGCGCCGTCCAAATCGGGCGCCTCCGCCAACACGGGAGCAGGAGGGGCGAGTGCTTCGGATCTGGCGATGCACGCACGGGTGATCTCGCTCGTGAATGCCTTCCGCGCTCTGGGGCATACGGCCGCCTGGCTCGATCCGCTCGATGCGGTGGCTCCGGCCCAGCCGCTCCTGAGTCTCGAACACCTCGGGCTCGATCCTTCGCAGATGGAGGACGAGGTCGCGACGGAGCTCTACGAAAAGGGCCGCCGCATGAAGCTGCGCGAAATGGTGGATCGCCTCCGTCTTACGTATTGCGGGAAGATCGGCTTCGAGGTGATGCACATCCAGACTCCCGAAGTGCGGACCTGGCTCCTCAAGCGTATCGAGGCCCGCATCGATCGTCCGGCACCGTCGGTCGAAAAGAAAAAGTTCGCCCTCAAATGCCTCGCCGAGGCCGAGCTTTTCGAGCGTTTCCTCCATCGCAAGTACGTCGGCCAGAAACGCTTTTCGCTGGAAGGGGGCGACGCCCTCATGGTCGCTCTGAACGGCCTTCTCCAGAAATTCCCCGAACTCGACATCGCCGAAATGGTGATGGGCATGGCCCACCGCGGCCGTCTCAACGTTCTCGCGAACCTGCTGCGCAAGCCGCTGACGATGCTCTTCTACGAGTTTTCGGACAATTTCGTGCCCAATCTCGTCGCCGGTGACGGAGATGTGAAATACCACCTTGGCTTTGAATCGAATCATGAGGTGAACAGTAAGTGGGTGAAGATCCAGCTTGCCGCCAATCCCAGCCACCTCGAGGCGGTCAGCCCGGTGGTCGAAGGGAAGGCCCGCGCCCGCCAGCGCGCCCGCGACGCCCAGCGTCGCGATTCCTTTGTTGACCGCGACGAGGTTGTGCCCGTGCTGATTCACGGTGACGCCGCATTTGCCGGTCAGGGCAGCGTCCCCGAGACGCTGAATCTTTCCCAACTCCTTGGTTACCGCACCGGGGGTACGATCCATCTCGTCGTGAACAACCAGATCGGTTTCACGACGACGCCGAAGGATGCGCGATCCTCGGTCTACTGCACCGATGTGGCAAAAATGATCGAGGCACCCGTCTTCCACGTGAACGGCGACTCGCCCATGGACGTGCTTTACGCGACGGAATTGGCCCTTGATTTCCGCCAGCAGTTCAGCCGCGACGTCGTCATCGACATCGTTTGTTATCGTCGTCACGGGCACAACGAAGGCGACGAGCCCGCTTTCACCCTTCCCAAGACCTATCGCGAGATCAGCCAGCACGATACGCCGCTGGCGCTCTTTCGTCGCGAGCTTATCGACTCCGGTCAGATTACTCGCGAAGAGGCCAACGCCATCGAGAACGAATACCAGGCCAAGCTCGACAGCGAGATGGCTGAGCTAGAGGCGGCCAATGAGTCGGGCACGGGACACCTGCTTGCCGAGCCGGCCGAACCGCCGCAGCCCGAATACTCCCATGATCCCTGCCTGACCGGCCTCGACGTCGAGGTTGTCCGCACGATCGGTCGCCGCATCTCCGAAGTTCGCGGTTCGGTGAAGGTGAACCAGAAGCTCGAAGCCCGTTTCCTCAAGCCCCGCAAGGAGGCTATCGAATCCGGCAAGGGGATCAGCTGGGCTTTCGGCGAGTCACTCGCCTTCGGATCCCTCATCAAGGAGGGCATCGCCGTCCGTCTCTCGGGACAGGATTGCCGCCGCGGGACCTTCAGCCACCGTCACGCGGTGCTATATGATCCGGAGACCCGCCAGCGCTACACGCCGCTGAACCACCTCGAGCCCGGCCAGAAGGCCAAGCTCTGGGTCTACAACAGCCACCTTTCCGAATTTGCCGTGTTGGGATTCGAATACGGTTACTCGCTTCTCGCTCCCGACGCCCTGGTCCTCTGGGAGGCCCAGTTCGGTGATTTCGCGAACGGCGCCCAGGTCATCATCGACCAGTTTCTCGCCTCGTCCGAGTCGAAGTGGGGACGGGCCAGCCAGCTCGTCATGCTGCTGCCTCACGGTTACGAGGGACAGGGACCGGAGCACAGCAGCGCCCGTCTCGAGCGTTTCCTCCAGCTTTGTGCGGGGTGCAACATGCAGGTCTGCAACATCACGACTCCGGCGCAATACTTCCACGTGCTCCGTCGCCAGAAGAAGCGTGATTTCGTCAAGCCGCTGATCATCATGACTCCCAAGAGTCTTTTGACACATCCGGAGTGTGTTTCCTCGATCGAAGAATTCGGCGAAGGCACCCATTTCCAGGAGGTGATGGACGATGAAACGGCGGATCGCGGAGCCGCCGAACGGATCAGCCGTCTCATCTTCTGCTCCGGCAAGGTTTACTACGATCTCCTCGAATACCGCCGCAAGCACGAGATCACGAACGCCGCCATCATCCGACTCGAGCAGATCTATCCCTTCCACGCCGACCGTGTCGCCGAGATCGCCGCCCGTTACCCGAATGCGACGAAATGGGTGTGGTGTCAGGAAGAGCCCCTCAACATGGGCGCCTGGACCTTCGTGGGGCCGCGTCTCCAGAAAATCTCCGAACTGCGGGTCCGTTACGCCGGCCGCGACACCGCCTCGAGCCCGTCGAGCGGATCCAAGGCGATCCACAAGAAGGAGCAATACCGCCTCCTTGAGGAAGCCTTCAGCAAGTGACCTCCTTCGCTCCGAGTTCTACCCATCCCACTTTCACGCCCTGTTTTAGCCCCTGCTTTTTATCATGTCGCACGAGATCAAGATTCCTTCCGTCGGAGAATCGATCACTTCCGCAACCCTCGGTGCCTGGCACAAGGCCGACGGGGAATATGTCCATGCCGGTGAGGTCATCCTCACGATCGAGACCGACAAGATCACGACCGAATTGGAGTCGGATCGCTCGGGAGCGCTGCATCATCTCGCCGCCGTCGGCGACGAGCTCGCGATTGGTGCTCCGGTGGCCAGCATTGACGAAAGCGCCGCCGCTCCGGCCAACGCCGCCCCTGCAGCTACAGCAGAGTCGGCGAAGGACGAAGCGCCTGCGAGCGCCCCTGTCGCCGCAAGTGAATCCTCTTCGGTCAAAGCCACTCCGGTCGCCCGCAAGGTCGCGGAAGGCGAGGGGATCGATCTCAGCCGCGTCAGTGGCACCGGCACCGGTGGCAAGATCACCAAGGCCGACGTCCTCGACGCCGCCAGTGCCAAGACGCCCGAACCGCAGGCACCCGTGGTCGAAGCACCGTTGGGAGCCAAGCACACCACGCGGAAGAAGATGTCGCCGCTGCGCCGCAAGATCGCCACGCACCTCGTCAACGCCCAGCACGAGGCGGCCATCCTCACGACTTTCAACGAAGTCGACATGAGCGCGGTGATGGACCTGCGCAAGCGGCTCCAGGACGACTTTACCGCCCGCAACGGGGTGAAACTCGGCTTCATGTCCTTCTTCATCAAGGCCGTCGTCGAGGCGCTCAAGTCCGTTCCGGCGGTGAACGGGCGCATTGAAGGGGAGGAAATCGTCGAGAATCACTTCTACGACATCGGTGTCGCGGTCGGCACGGAGAAGGGGCTCATCGTCCCCGTGATCCGCGACTGCGACCAGAAGAGCTTCGCCCAGATCGAGAAGGACATCGTCGACTACGCGACGAAGGCCCGCGATGGCAAACTCGGTCTGCCCGATCTCCAGGGCGGTGTTTTCACAATCACGAATGGAGGGATCTACGGATCGCTCCTCAGCACTCCCATCATCAATCCTCCGCAGTCGGGGATTCTCGGGATGCACAGCATCCAACAGCGCCCCGTCGCGGTCGATGGGCAGGTCGTGATCCGTCCGATGATGTACCTCGCGCTGAGCTATGATCACCGTCTCGTCGACGGGAAAGAGGCCGTGACCTTCCTCGTCCGCGTGAAGCAGTGCATCGAAAGTCCCGAGCGCATGTTGCTCGGAGCCTGATCCGGGAGCGGAAAGAGATCATTTGGCAGAGGCAGGACGAAAGTCCTGCCTTTTGTTTTAGGGGATCTCGCTTGTTTATTTCGGATACCTTTTCCTTCAGGATTTAGAAAATATTAAAATTTGAGAATAAAAATTAAGAAATTTTAAAAATCCGCCTTTCGGTAAGGAGACGAGGTGGTATTTTTGCGCATGTTCAAAGGCAAACAGTCGTTCGGGATGATCGGGGCCATCGCCATGGCGTCGGTTTCCGTGGGATGCATCGGAAACAAGAATAAGGAAGTGGCGGTCGCCACTCCGCCTCCTCCGGCGGCCTATCCCGATACCTCCGGTTCCCTGGCTGGCGCGACCAATGGAACCGTGGCCCCGGGAGCCGTGTCGTCGGTCCCCTCGATGGCGACGAACGCCGCCACGAATCGAGCCAGCGCTCCGGCTCCAGCGCCATTTTCTCTACGTGAAGGAGAGCAACTCGTGCCCCACCAGATCCAGCCGGGTGAAAACCTTTCCAATATCGCGGCGAAGTACAATTCCAGCATTAGCCGGATCCAATCGGCGAACGGGATGACCGACACGAAGATCTTCGCCGGAAAGACCCTGCAGATTCCGACTTCTGCACCACCGGCACCTCTTGCCCAGACTTCCGGACCCTCTCAGGCTCCACTTGGCGGATCGTATCCCGGTGCCGCACCCGCCCCGATCGCACCGACCCATTCAGCAGCTTCTTCCGGAGCCTACCCTTCGGCCGTGGCTCCGCCCAGTGTGCCGACCGCTCCAAGTGTTCCGACGGCACCCTCTTATCCTTCGGCGGCCGGTGGAACCGGTGCGATTTCCGCACCGCCCGTTCCGCAGACGACGGGTTCGTTGCCGGGCTATCCGGCGAGCACCTCTTATCCCCGCACCGCTCCCGCGCCGAGCTTCGAGGGAAGCCGCGTCCAGTTTTCGAACTGAGAGTGGATCCGGCCATGAGCGCTCGCCTTTCCGTCGGGATCATCACGGTCTCGGACCGCGCGTCCTCGGGTGAATACGAAGATCACGGAGGTCCTGCCCTTCGCCAAGCCTGTCTCGAGTCCGCTTGGGAAGTGCTCGCCGAGGCGATTGTGCCCGACGAGATCGAGGCGATCCAGCGGACGATCCGAGCCTTTTCCGCGCAGGGTTGCGGCCTCGTCCTCACTACGGGCGGTACTGGCATTGCACTGCGGGACGTCACGCCCGAGGCGATCCGCGGGATCCTGCGGGTCGAAATTCCAGGATTCGGTGAGGCGATGCGGATGCGATCGCTCGAGATCACACCGAACGCGATCCTTTCGCGCAGCCTCGCGGCAATCGTGGATCGTTCGCTCGTCATCGCCCTGCCGGGGAAGCCGAGCGGGGCGGTGGAGTGCCTCGGGTTTGTGAAAGGGGCGATCCCGCATTCGGTGAAACTCGCCCAAGGGGTGCCGACGTCCTGTTAGGCTGCCGCCGCGGTTTCGGTTTTCGGTCCTCGCCCGAGGTAGTGCCAGGTGACGAGGGCGAGGGCGGCGAGAAGGAGGATCCACAGCGGCCGGAGGGGATCGGTCACGGTCTGGCGTTCCCGGATCGCTTCCGGCAACGGACCCAGTTCCGAGACCGCGCCGGCCTCGGAGAAATCGGCTTCGCGGGTGTCGGCGAAATTGGCGGCTGCGTCAAGGAGGCGCACCGGCCCCTGCTCAATGCGGAAAAAACCCGGCTCGAAGGGGGCTCGCAATTGTTGGGCCCGTTCAAGGGGAAGGGTGAAGGAGACATTTTCACTCAGAAACTGCAAGGGGGCGGCGTCGGGTCCGCCAAGGTGGGCGATGGCGAGAGGCTGGCGCAGCTCCACATTCCGGCTCTCCGCGGCGACTTTCCCGGCGCGGAGGTTCGCGGCGAAGCGGTGCACGAGGATGATGAAGGCAGGGAGCCGGGGCGCGTTCGAAGTGACGACGTCGAAATTGAAGAGGAGTTGGCGCACGCCCTCACCTTCACGGAGTATGACCAGTGACCTCTCGCCCTGCCAAAGGAGGGTTGTGTCGCCTGCACCGGGAGGAATCGAGGGGGTGGAACGGGCGATCAACCCCTGCCAGTCGAGATCGGACACGAGAGGGTGATTGGCCGCGACAATCGCGCCCGGAAAGAAGCGCCGCGGCACTTGTTCCTGATTCAAAAACACGACCGAGACCTGCGGGAAGCTTCCGGGGGCGAGGGGATTGTAGGAGGCGAACCAAAAATCGGGCGTTTCCTCGCCGCGCGCCTGCGAGGTGTTCTCGAGGCTTTCGATGAGTCCGGCCACGACCGGCTCGATCTGAGGGGCGCCGGTGCGGGAAACGAGGAGGGCCTTGGGCGAGGGATTGACGAGGTCGAGCCGGTCGTCGCGGGTGAAACGGTCGGGGGTGAGGAGCAAGCTGATGCGGTCGGAACCTTCAGGGAATTCTCCTTGCAGGGTGTGGGTGGCTCCGGCGGCAAGTTCGACGGGACGGGCTTCGGTGCGTCTGCCGCCCGAGCCGAGGAACCACGAGCGGCTCTGCGGGTTCTTTGAATAGTTCCGCAAGGTGGCCCGCCAGACCTTTTTCCCCTCTTCGTCATCGACGCGCAGTCCGGCGAATCCGACATTGTCGATCGGAGTGCCGACACTGAGACGAAGGGCGCCGAAGGGGAGCACGTCGCCGGGGTGATCGGTGACGAGAATGAGAGTCCCCTCGCTGCCGGCGATGCCGCGGCCGACCCGGATCGCCTGCTCGGGAGAGTGACTGCCGGCCCCGGGTTTCCAAGACTCGAGCGCTTTCTGCAATTCCAGCACCGAGGTGCCGCGATAAAGGTTTTCACCCGAGATGGAGGATTCGAGCACGGTGAACTCGGTGGTGCCGACGAAGCGGGTCAATTTGGGCAGTTCCCGATTGAGGGTCTCGCGCAATTCCTCGCGGAAGGCCTCCATCGAGGCCGAGTTGTCGAGAACGAGGACAACTCGCTGCACCGATTGACCGGCGGTCCAGCGGGGCTCGGACAAGAGCCAGGCGAGGAGGATTACCCCGAGCAGTTGCAGCCAGAGCGGCACGGAATGACGCAGCCGGTCGAAGCGGCGGCCCTTCACGCTTTCGCGATCGAGATGATCGAGGAGAAAGAGGGTGCTCACGGGGATCCGCTTCGATTCCCGCTGCAGGAAATGGATGAGCAGGATTACCGGGATTCCGAGAAGGGCCCAGAGACCGGCAGGATTGGCGAAAAGCACAGGCATGGGCTTCAGGCAAGGAGGAGGACGCCACCGGGAATGGCCTCGAGCTTGAGGGCGTCTTCAAAGCGGGGTGACGACGGCACCTTCGCGAGCGGGGTGCGGTTGCGGAGGGAGGCGGCCTTCCATCGGGAAAAGTGGTCGCGGTAGGCCTCGTTGTAGCGGCGGAGCAGCGATGGATCGACCCTCCGTTGCTGCATCGCGCCGCTTTCCGTGTCGATGAACTCGCAATTGCCGCTCCAGTCGGGCGTCGCCTCTGCGGCGGTGTGGGGAGCGAGCACGATGCCCCGGCCGAACTCGCGGACGAGACCACGCAGGAGCGGTTCGGGACTGGCCGGATAAAGCAGGTCACTAATGAGGACCCGCAGCGAGCGGGCGCGCAGCGGCACCTCGGCAAGATTCGGAGCGGCCGAGGCATCCGTCACGGGCATCTCGCGGGCGAGATCGGTCCATGCATGACCGAGGACCGCGCTGCGCTCGACGTGTTTCCAACGAGGGCCTTTCAGGAGGGTCACGGAAGTCGAGGCTCCGGCCTGTTCGGCGGAGGCGAAGGCGAAATAGAACAACTCGACGACCCGGCGTGCCTTTTCTTCATCGGTGAACATCGATTCCGAGACATCGAGTAGGATCTCGACGACGGGCCGCACCTCCTCGCGGTAGAGTTTCAGGGAGTAGTTGCCCGAGCGGGCGTAGGCCTGCCAGTTGATATGGCGTGGATCATCGCCCGGCACATAGTTTCGGTGATCCTGGAAATCGAGCGAGCTGCCCACTCCTGATCCGGCGAATTCCCCGGCGCTGCCGCGCCAGTTCCGGTCGCGCAGGGGGAGGGTGAAGACGGCGGCGTGGGCGCGCGCGCGGGCGGCGAGGCGATTCAATTCCGCTGGATCGGGCAGGGGCACGGTTTAGCGGCGTTTGAGGTGGTGGAGGTAGTCACTCACCGCGGCCCGTTGCCGCAGGAGCGGTATCGCGATCCCGAGAATGAGGGTCAAAAAGGCGGCCGCGAGGTAAATCAGCTCGAATTGGGCACTGGCGCCGCCGTTCTCCACCGCCACGAGGAGGATCGAGGGAATCGGGACGAGGGCGAAGATGAGGTGATCAAAACGATCCAAGGCCTCGGCGAGGGCCGAGATCATGATCGTGAGGAGGAGGAGGCACCCTTGGATGAAGGTGTAGATGCCGAAGGTGAAACTTCCCGAGGCATGCTTCGGAAAGAAGAGATGAATGAAGATCAGGGGAAAGAGGAAAAGATTGGCCGACGAGAGCATGATCGTGACGAACTCGACGCGATCTCCGGTCAAGAACGCTGTGGAGGAGAAGTAATGGGCCGCGATAAGGGTGACAGCGGTGAAGGCCGCGAAGCAAAGCAGGAAAAACCAGATGCCGCCCATCCATCCGGGAGTGAGAAAGGTGGCCCCGAGACGTCCGAGGGGATGCCGGCGGAAGGGCTCAAGCACTTTCGAATAGACCGGAAGCGGTTCGGTCAAGGCATCAACGCAGGCGAAGCCGAGGATGAGACCAACGACGATCAGGACTGCCTCCTCGATGTCGAACCATAGAAAGCCCAGGGCCAAGGCGGTGAACCCAAGCGCGACGAGGCGTTTCCGCGTCGAGTGGTTTTCCGAGAGCGGGGCGATCCGGCTGGCGCCGAAGGAGAGGAAGAAGAAACAACCGTAGAGCAGGGAGATGGCGGTGAGGCCCATCGTGGCGAGATTGCTCCCGCCCAAACCCGATCGCAGGATCATCGCTTGCATGGAGACATAGAGGATGATGAAGCCTATTCCAAAGGCAATGACGAGGATGCCCCGCAGGACAAAATGCCGGAAGGCCGAGCACCCGATTGCGATGGCGCTGGCGAGGGCGGACCCGAGTCCAAGAAAGAGGAGGCTGGCGAGGTCGGTGATGAAATCCACGTTACCGAGGAAATATCGCATCACGAGGTAGGGCAGTACCCCCGTCAAAAAGAGCATGGTCTGGGCATTCAGCGCCGTCCACTTCCCGAGCGTGATGCGCCAGGCATCGAGCCGGGTCAACTGGATGAGATCCATCGTGTTGAGGATGTATTCCGAACTCAGGGCGTTAAAACCACGGAGTGGCTGCACGATGAGGAGCATGACGACGACAAAGAACCAGAAAAACCCGTCCACCGCCGGAGATCCCGGGTCGGCGAGGCCGGCGAGGAGGCTGAGGACCATCACCGTCTGCAGGAGGATGAAGGCGACAGAGAAGAGATTCGTCCGCATGCCCTGGCGGAGTTCCTTCACCAGCATCGGACTGAAGCGGGCGGGGAAATCCTGCATGCGCCGGGCCACGGCAAGGGCATCGCGGGCGTTGGGAAGGGGAGGCGGAGTCATCGGGTGGTGTGGTCTTGCGTCAATTCTTCACAACGGCTTTTCCTTCCGTGATCCACACGGCCTTCCCGTTTTGGAGCGACACTTCGCGCCACGAAGTGGACTTGTCGGTGTGGGTTTCGATGGAAAGAACCCTTGTGGGTGGTTCGCCAAATGGTTCGTCTGACATCCAGGCAACACAACGGGTGTCGAAATTCGGAACTCCCGTCGAACTCACGACTTTCCCGTCGGGAAGAAGAACCCACTTGCGGAAGGTCTCGGTAGCAAGCTGGAACTCGACCACCATGTAAAGAGGGGCATCTGCTCCCGGCATGGAGAGTTCGCTTACCAGAAACATTCCGCCGACAGTATGCTCTTTTGCCAGCGAGCGGGGAGCGACGGAGAGCGGTTCATCTGCTTTCCCGCTGAGCATGGTGATTTCGTATTCCCTTGCCTCAGGATAAATCCGTAGTTCGGGGATCAACTTTTCGCGACTGTGGGGCTGCTTCACCAGAGCCCGGATCTCCTCCGCGTCGAGTGCGGTTGCCTGCTTGCCAAGCAGGCATAAGAGGAGAGCAAGGATTCTCATGGTTTCAAAGGAGCCGTTCTGGGAGCAAAGAGGGCCAGGTCGGTGGGTGAAGAGGGTCAACTCACGATGGGGGTGCCGGAGGCTTCGATTTCGCCGAGGATCTCGATGAAGGCGTCCTCGAGCTTGCGCTCCTGGAGGTGGAAGTCGATGACGGGGAGTCCCTCGTTGACCATGCGGCGCAAGACGGAAGCCACCACGTCGGGCTCGACGGAGTCGATTTCGATGCGCCCGCCCGATTTCGTCGCTTCGCGGAAGGTGACGTGGGGCGACAAGGAGGCCCATTCGGACAGCTTTTCGACGCTTCCGGCGAGTTGCACTTCGATGAGCGAGGTCGCGGAACTGCCGCGGCGGAGGCTCTCGGCACTGCCGTGATGGATGATGCGGCCCTGGTTGATGAAGAGCAGCGAATCGCACATCTCGCCCAGTTCGGAGAGGATGTGCGAGCTGATGAAGACGGTTTTTCCCTCTTGGGCAAGGATGCGGATGAGGTGTTTGAGCTCGACGCGGGCCTTGGGGTCGAGACCGGCGGCGGGTTCGTCGAGGATGAGGACCTCGGGATCGTGGAGAAGGGCCCGGCCGAGGCAGAGCCTCTGCCCCATGCCCTTGCTGAGGGCGTCGATGAGGCGATCGGCGAGTCCGGTGAGGTCGGTGAACTCCATCACTTCGGCGATGCGCTCGATGCGCTCTTCCCCTTTGTAGCCGAGGGCGCGGGCGAAGAAGTCGAGGTACTCGAGCACCGTCATGTGGCTGTAGGTGCCGTAGTGATCGGGCATCCAGCCGATACAGCGCCGCACTTCGGCGGGATGAGTGACGACGTTGTGCCCGCAGATGAAGGCCTCGCCCGACGTGGGATGATCGAGGGTCGCGAGGATGCGCATCGTCGTGGTCTTGCCGGCCCCGTTCGCCCCGACGAAACCGATCACCTGACCGCGCTCGACGGTGAAGGAAACGTCGCGGACGGCGTGGACGCCGGGGAACCAACGGGAGAGATTCCGGACCTCGATCGCGGGCGCGAGTGTGCCGGGAGCGGGGGCCGGAGTTTCAACGGCGGTCTCTACGAGGGTATCGGATTCGTTCATGGCGCGGGCGCGATCTCGCCCGAGGGCGTGCCGGTGAGAAGGAGGGCGGTCTTTTCCCATCGCAGGGACGGATGGGTCGGCAGGGCGAAGGCATCGGGATCACGGACCTGAGCGAAGAAACGGTGCGGCTCGGTGAGCGCCCGGATCTGATTTTGCCGGGACTTGCTGAAGAGGGCGATGGTTTCCTTCATCCAATCGGGCAAGACGCGGGACTTGGCCCGCTCGAGGGGAATGCGCTGACCGGGAGCGACGACCGTGCCGGTGGGGCTGGTCCAGAGCTCGCCTTTCGGATCCCGGTAAAGGAAGGCGACGATCTCCTGGGAAAGATTCGAGACGAGGATGGGAGTGCCGCCTTCTTCGCCGGCCGCCTCGATGCGGGCGCGTCCCGGCTCGGCGGCTCGGAGGGAGAAGGCCTGTTCGGACCGGCTCCGGAAGAATTCCCCGTCATAGCTCCCACCATTGATCTCGAAGGTGGCGAAGCGGCGGCCGTATTGGGAGAGTGGATTGAAATGGCTCGGCGGGAGATTCACTGGATTGATCTCAAAGGGACGGGCGGTCTCGAATCCGGAGGTCAACATCACGCCGGTGCGGCTGATCTGCTCCTGCGTGAGGTAGAGTCGGGTCTCGCCCTTTCCGGTCTGGAGATCGGCGAGGACGACGCGATGGCCTTTTCCGCCGACGCCATCGATGAAGAAGATCAGGAAGACGATGAGAAGGCAGGTGACGATGGAGATGATGGGCGTGGTGATGAAGAGGCGGTGTCGTCGCCCGGGTTTGGCGAGATAGAAGAGATTCACGGGAGCCACGAGTATCGCGAAGGCGAGGAGGAGGAGAAAGACAAGGGTAGGATTGAACTTCTTGATCCCGAAGCCCGACTGGAGATCCCAGTTTTGCTGGAACTCGGTGTTGAGGGCTTCGGCGACTTGAGGCGCCTCCCGGTAAAAGGCGAGATGCGAGTTGGGGACTTCGCGTCCGTCCCAGGTGCGGAAGTAGATCCGGCCGAGGCTGAGGGTGGCGGGAAGGTCGCGTCCCTTGGGGGCTTCGAGCGGCAGGTCCAGGCTCGCCAAGTCGATCTCGGATTCGCTGTAGAGATCGAGCCTGCCTCCCAGCCGGATCCAGGCGACGAGCGCCTGCCGTTGTGCGCTCGTGAGCCCTTTCCACGCCGGCTCGTCGAGGAGGAGGAGGTCGAGTCCGGTGTAGCCGATCCACTCGACGGGCAGGTGTTCGGGCTCGAAGAGTTTCGCGAAATAGGGATTACTCGAATTGGCGTTCCGGACCTCGGCATCGAGGCGAGTGAGACTGCGTTCGGCGAGAGCCTTGCTCATCCCGATCAGCGGGAAATCCTGAGGGGTCTGTTCGCTGGCGGTACGGGTTTCGGTGGGGAGGCCGGAAGCGCTGACCTCAATGTCGAGATTCCGGTAGTCGTAGGCGAGGAAGGCGGGGGCAAAGGGCAGGGTCACCTCGCGGACAACCTCGGCTCCATTTTCGACCTCGATGCGATGCGTCGCCTTGGTAGTGAGAGGGCGGCCCTGGTTGCCCTCGGACATCGTCACGGTCCAGACGCGGGGACGACCGCTCTGATTGCGGATGGTGATGCGATAGGGTAGGGAACCCTGTCGGGCGGCGACGCCGAAGACGCTCTGGATCTCGACGAAGGTGTCACCATAGTCGCGGTAGTCGTGCCGGAAAACCTGCTCTCCCGCGACAGCAGGGCTCGCCGGGACGAGGGCGAGAAGGGCGGCCAGGAGGTAGCGGATCGGAATCGGGAGCATGCGGTGCGGGAGGGACGGATGAGGTGGCAGCAATACGAATGGTCGCGGGACGATCTTTCCGCCTCAGGCTTCTTTCAGGGTAGGGGCGAGGTCGAGGGGCTGGCGCGGGACCTCTGCAAGCAGGTCGGCGACGACATCGGAGGTGGTGCGTCCCTCGATGCGGGCCTCGTATTGAAGAATGATGCGGTGGATGAGGACCGGTTTCGCCACGGCGGCGACGTCCTCGAAGCTGGTGTTGATCCGGCCCTGCATGAGGGCGCGCGCCTTCGAGGCGGAGGCGAGGGCAAGGGCGGCACGGGGGCTGGCCCCGAATTTGATAGAGGCCGCCGCTTGGGAGGCACCGGCATGGGTGGCATCGACGAGCCGGGCGATGTAGTTGGCGACGACCTCGGGCAGGTAAATTTTGCGCACCGCGGCCGAGATCGCGGCAAGCTCCTCGCGGTTCAGGACCTTCCCGACGACGGGTTCGACGCCGATCTCGCGGTTCAAGACGATTTTCTGCAAGGTCGCGACGGAGTTGCGGTGAACCTCGAGTTTGAAGAGAAAGCGGTCGAGTTGGGCCTCGGGGAGCGGGTAGGTGCCCTCGAGCTCGATCGGATTCTGCGTCGCGAGGACGAAGAACGGGGAGGGCAGGGGATGCGTCGTTCCGAGAACGGTGACGCGCTGCTCCTGCATCGCCTCGAGCAGGGCCGACTGGGTCTTGGGCGAGGCCCGGTTGATTTCGTCGGCGAGGACGAGATTGGCGAAAAGCGGTCCTTTTTGAAAGACGAATTCGCGGCCCTGTTCTGTTTCCTGGAGCACGGGATTGCCGGTGATGTCGCCGGGGAGGAGGTCGGGCGTGAACTGGACGCGTTTGTTCTCGAGTTCCAGGGTTTTGGCGAGCGCCTTGACCAGTTCGGTCTTGCCGAGGCCGGGGAGGCCTTCGAGGAGAATGTGGCCCCGGGCGAGCAACCCGGTGACGACGAGTTCGACGAGGGCTTCCTGCCCAAAGAGGGCTTGGTTGAGGGCGTCGATCAGTGAGCGGACCTTGGCGGCGTGGGCGGAAACTTCGGATTCCTCGAGAGACATGGCGGCATTGAAGGCGACATTCCGGGGCCTTGCCAAGAGAATTCGGGCGCGGAGAGGGACAAAGTGTGCGAAATATTCGGGAAACTTGCGTTTGATTTTTTGAAATTCCAACGTATTCAGTTCCCTTCCCGCCTCTCCGGCGGGTGAGATCACGCCCAAGGGCGAGCAAGCAACATCGAATTCAGAATCGGGGACATGGTTAAAATCAGACTGAGACGCGAAGGAACGAAGGATCGTCCTTACTATCGTATTGTCGTTGCCGACGGCCGTGCCCGTCGCGAGGGCGCTTACATCGAGCAGCTCGGTACCTACGATCCGCTTCGCGACAAGTCGAACTTCAACATCGACCTCGCCAAGGCCGACGAATGGATCGGTAAAGGAGCCCAGCCCTCCGAGACGGTCCGCAGCTTGATGAAAAAAGCCCGTCAGGCATCCGCCTGACCGGTTCGCTTGCTCAGGTCTCCGTGAAAAGGGGGGTGCCATCCGGCTCGCCCCTTTTTTGTGCCCGGATCAGATTCCCCTCTACAGCCCGATGGAACCCGCCCTCGCCATTCAGGAATTCCTCGAATACGTCGTCGCCGGGTTGGTCGAGCATCCCGAGGAGGCCTCGGTCGAGCGCGAGGAGCGGGACGGGATGCATGTTTATCAGATCCGCCTTCATCCGGAAGACTCCGGTCGTATCATCGGTCGCAGCGGCAAAACGATCCAGGCGATCCGTGGTCTTGTGCTCGCTTCGGCGGAAAAGCATCGCGTCCGCGCCGATGTCGAGGTGGTGAGGGAAATGTTGTCGTGAGACCGGTGCGATTCGCTTGGAATTCGCAGGATTTTTCTTGCCTAAGCCACGTGGCATTGGCCATCTTCGGGGCATGACTCCCCGAGATCGCTTCCGCTCCCTTTCGACCTCCCTGTTCGCCACCGTCTTGGTTGGATCCTTGATGATTCATTCAAGCCCGGCAGGGGCGCAGGGCAATGACGAGTCCAAAAAGCGTTTGCGGGCGGCAGAGAAAGAGATCGAGCATCTCCGTGATAATCTTCATGAGGCGCAACGGGAGCTTGCCTCCAAAACCGAGCGGATCGAGGACCTTGAGAAGGAACTGATCGCAGCCAAAGCGAGCGGGAAGAATTCGGAGGTCACTCGGAAACGCGAGAAGGAGAAGCTCCCCGCCATGGTCGCCGAGCCGGAAAAGAAGCGTCGTGTCCCCGAGCCCCCCAAGCCCTCTCCGGCCCTCAAGCAAAAGCCTGCGGCGTTTGAGTTCGACTACGAGGCGAAGTCCGCGGTGAACTACGAAGGGCGTGAAAAGGCGCTCGCGTGGGTGAAGGAGCAACTCGCCGCGAATCCATCTGGTTCCTTTGAGGTGCTGGGGTGGGCCAACGACAGTCCTTATGCCGAGGTCAACGCGACGATCGCCACCAACCGGGCGAAGTATCTGGCGGACTACCTCACTCTCTCGGGCATCCCGGAAGATCGCATCGTTTCGGTCAAGGCTGAGGGAGGGGAGCGCGGTCCTCGCGCCCGCATCTCCGTTCTTCCCGGGGCTCCCTCGAAGGATGGCGGAAAAGGTCAGGACAAGGGGTGAAATCCTGACATAGCTCTTCTGGTCGAATGATCTCACATCGAGGTCGTAAAGTTGTTGACCGTATTCAAAAGATGGGCTGAACTCAGCGCGGTTCGCCCCCATTGAATTTATGTCCTCAAGCCCGGTTCCTTCTCGCAAGCCAGTCACCCTCATCACGGGGGGAGCGGGATTCCTCGGCTCCCATCTCGGCGACCGACTTTTGGCCGAGGGGCACCAGGTCGTGGCGATCGACAATCTCCTCACCGGTTCGCTGGACAACATCGCCCACCACGAAGGGGATCCCGATTTCCGCTTCATCGAGCACGATGTGACCCGCTTCATCGACTTTCCCGGGGAGGTCGATTTCATCTTCCACTTTGCTTCTCCGGCAAGCCCCTTCGACTACCTTGAGTTGCCCATTCAGACCCTGAAGGTCGGATCCCTGGGCACCCACAACGCACTCGGGCTCGCCCGAGCGAAGGGGGCGACCTTCCTCCTCGCCTCGACATCCGAGGTCTACGGCGATCCCCTTGTTCATCCGCAACGGGAGGATTACTGGGGGAATGTCAATCCAATCGGCCCCCGCGGCGTCTACGACGAGGCGAAACGCTTCGCCGAAGCGATCACGATGGCCTATCACCGTTACCACGGTGTCGACACGAAGATTGTCCGCATTTTCAATACTTACGGTCCCCGGATGCGCCTCCGCGACGGCCGGGTGGTGCCCGCCTTCATCGGGCAGGCCCTGGAAGGACAGTCCCTCACCGTTTTCGGAGACGGCAGCCAGACCCGCAGCTTTTGTTACGTGAGCGACCTTGTTGATGGGATTTACCGCCTCAGTCGCAGCAGTTGCCACGATCCCGTGAACATCGGCAATCCCAGGGAAATGACGATCCTCGAGTTCGCCGAGCGGATCCGCGATCTGATCCCCGGCACTCCCGGAATTCTCCACGAACCCCTTCCGGTCGATGATCCCAAGGTGCGCCAGCCCAACATCTCCAAGGCCCGCGAGGTCCTTGGATGGGAGCCGAAGGTGGCGTTTGAGGAGGGGATTGTCGAAACGATCGAGTATTTCCGAAAAAAATGTGCAACTTGAGTGGATTTGAGTCTTTACGCCCCGCTTCGCCCTGTCGTATGATCCGCCCGACGGAGTCCCTGAGGGGGGCTCGATCCACTTCCGAATCTTCAAAAACCCCACGATGAAATCCCTTCTCGCTCTCGCCGCCGTTTCGGTTCTGACACTCTCAACGCTCCAGGCCCAGCAACAAATTCAGTTGAAACTGGGGGATGTGAAGGTGGAGGCGCCGGTCTACGAGGCACAAAAGACCCCCAATTTCCAGGCGGGCGACGTTAAGGGCAAGGATGTGCCGAATCCGCGCGATTGGCTGGAGATCGAAGTTGAATTCGAGGTGAAGGGTCCCCGGGATGCGGTCGTGAAAGACCTCCTTTTCCGTTATTACGTTGGATTCCGCGATACGGCGGGCACCCCTCGCGTTCTCTCCGGTGACGTGAAGCACATCAACGTGATCACGAGCGAAAAAAACTTCTCCGTCGCTTACGTCGCACCCAACACGCTCGGTGAAATCACGGGCGATTTCCGCCGGTTCCAGCCGAATTCGGTGGAGGCCGTCGGAGTCGAGGTATATTACAACGGGGTGATTGTCGGCGGCACCACCACCAAGGGCAAATTCTGGGAAGCGATCTCTCCCCAGCCCGGAGTTCTCGGAAAGGCCGATACTCCGTTTGCTCTTCTTTGGATCGACCGGTATGCCGAGGCCGAAAAATCGTCGCGCTGATTGCGTGGCAGGACGAGTTTGAAGTAAAGTTGGCGAAGCTTTCCACATTATGGCGGATGATCGAATCTTATCGTTGAGCCTCGGTTCACAACAGGTGACCGGGGCCGTGTTCTCGAAGACGGCTGGCGGGGGCTTGCGCCTTGAAAAGGTGGAGCGTCGCGATTTCGTGGGAGATCCCTCGGAGGATACCCTCCGTAACGCGCAGGTCGCCCAGTCGCTCAAGGAGTTGGTCAGCTCCCTCAAAATGAAGGGGGCCAAGAGCACCTACGTCATTTCTTCCTTCCCGGTCCTCGTCAAGTTCGCCAGCCTGCCAGCCCTTGATGGGGCGCGCGTCGATCAAATCGTGGAATTCGAGGCCCAGCAGCAGGTTCCCTACCCGATCAATGAGGTGGTGTGGGGGTACCAGTTGATGGGTGAACCCGGTGATGTCGAAGTGGAAGTGGCGCTCGCCGCCATCAAGTCCGATGAACTCACCGAGATCGACAACATGGTCCTCGCCGCGGGATTGAGGTCGAACGGAGCCGAGTTTTCTCCGGCGGCTCTTTACAACGCCCTCAGGTTCAATTACTCCGATGTCCAGGATACCACCCTGTTGATCGACGTTGGTGCCCGTACGACCGACATGATCTTCATGGAGGGGTGCAAACTCTTCATCCGAACCGTGAAAATCGGGGGGGCTGACATCTCCCGGGCGATCGCCAAGGAATTCGGGACCGACTTTGGTTCGGCCGATCATCGCAAGGTGATGGATGGTTTCGTCGCTCTTGGCGGTCCTTACGCGGATCACGACGATCCGGAAATTGCCGCAATTTCAAAGGTCGTTCGAAATTCCCTGACCCGCCTTCATGCCGAGGTCATGCGGACGATCAACTTCTACCGCAGCCAGCAAGGTGGCAATGCTCCTGCATTCGTCTTGCTCAGCGGGGCCACTGTGGGATTGCCGTTTATCAGGGAGTTTTTCGCCGAAAAGCTGAACCTTCCCGTCGACCATTTCAATCCGTTCCGGAACGTGGCCGTGGCGAAGGGAGCCACCGCCGAGTTGGCCTCAGCCAACGGACACCAATACGGTGACCTGGTTGGAAGTGCCCTCGCCCAAGTGGGTGAGGTTCCTATCCGCATCGAGCTGATCCCCGAGTCGGTGAAGAAGAATCGGGAATTGGAGGGGAGAAAGCCCGCCTTGATCCTCGCCTTGGTCGCTCTCGCGGCGCTTCTCGGTGCCATGGGCTTCTATTTCACCAAGGGGGCCGAAATGGCCAATGCGAGAGCTTCCAAAGTGGACTCGAAAGCGTCCGATCTGACCAGAAGCAACAATCAGATCAAAGAACTCCAAGACGAGATTATGGTGATCGATGGACAGCAAAAACCCTATGTGGATGCTGTCAGGCACCGGGTCTACTGGGTTCAGGTGTTCAATTATCTGAGCAGCAAGCTTCAGAACGATTTGATTCACATGACCAGTCTTGAACCGCTCTCCCAAGGCGTTCCCATCATTGAAGACGAGAAATCGGCTCTTGCTGTTGCGGGCGGTGAGAGTGAGTCCATCATTGACGCATTTGCCGTGAAGGGGCTCTGGAGGGAAAATCCCCGGGGGTCGGAGGTGGTCTATGATTTCTTCAAGAGTTTGAAAGGAGATGCGGACAGCGGCTCTCAAGGCTTTTTCGATCTTCAAGAGGTGGATATCAGTGCGGTGGGAACCGTCGATGCTGGGACCAACAACGATCGTTTCGCCTATCCCTTCACCATGACCCTGCCTCTCCCGGAAGAGAATCAGGTAAGTTTCTCAAAGTAGTGGTTTGATTGATAATGAATTCCAAGGTCTGGTTAACAACATTCGGAGTCGTGGCGTTTTTGGTGGTCGCCGGGACGGGGTTTTATGCCTTCTCCAGTTTCTCAAAATACAGCGAAGAGCTGAGCGGTTGGGACACCAAAGTCAGTACGATTGAGGGCCTTGAGAAGCGGGTTCCTTATCCAAACGAAGAGAATGCCAAGGCGCTCGAAAAAGAGGTCGAGGCATACCGCGGTTCCGTAAACGCGCTTTCGGAGACGTTGAAATCGTTCCAGCGCCCCCTGAACACGACCCTCGCCAACACCGAGTTTCAGCAGCGGTTCAAGACCCGGGTAGAGGATTTCCGTGCTTTTGCCAAGGAGAACGGCTTCGAAATCGTTACAGAAGACGGCTTTTATCTGGGATTTGATGCCTACGCCGAGCAGGTTCCGGCCCAGGAGTTGGTCCCCGAGCTCGACTACGAGCTTGAGGCGATCGATTATCTTCTCCGGAAGCTGGTGACCTCCGGCTCCAAGGCCATGACGAGTTTCGAGAGGGATCCGATTCCTGGAGAGCCTGGTGGCGCTGAAAAGAAGCCGGACAGCGTGGTGCAGAAGTATCCTGTCCGGATCCGTTTCAGCGGCAGTCACGAGGTTCTTCAAACATTCATCAATGCCCTCGCCAACGATCGCGAATTCTTTTACATTGTGCGCGTCCTCAAGGTAAAGAATGAGAATGAGGAGGGCCCCGTCAAACTGACGGCTGCGGACGGTTCCGGATTCTCGAAATTCGAGAATCCGATAACCAAAGAAGTAGCTTCTCCCGAAATGCTGGCGGAATGGAGAGGTAACGGAGCATCGGAAGCAGACGTCGCTGAGAAAGCGAAGGCGGCCGGGTTTATCAAGGCGGATCTGGATGCCCGAGTCCTCATGGGGCAGGAAAAATTGAACGTCTTCGTTGTGGTGGACATCACCCGATTCCTCAGCCCTGAGGAGCAAAAGGCGCTCGCGCCGCAACCGGAGGCGAAGAAAGGCAGAAAATGAAAGGAAAATCGTGGGACAAAGTCCTTCTTTTGGTGACAGGTCTCGTGACGATCGCGGGATGCGTGGTGTTTTCGATGAAGGCTCAAGGTTTTGCCGAGCGCTTCGTTTTGGGGAAGGCCACTCCGAATGATGAAATGCCCGAGACCCAGAAGGGACGGGCTGACATCGCCAAGTCTTTTGTCGAGAAAAACCAGTCTTGGGCAAATTCGACCAAAGGGATCGCGGGAACGGAGGTGCCGCTGTTCGTTTCGATTCCGTTGGTGGAGAAGGATGGAGTGGTCATCAACATGATTGATCCTGGTTCGACCCCGGTGCGTCCCCCGGTTCCCAACTCCTGGCTCATGGAGCACAATCTGGATTTCCTGAATGCCGGGGTCCTCAGTCAGGATCCGGATTCAGATGGGTTCACGAGCTTGGCCGAGTTTGAGGCGAAAACAGACCCGAAAGACGACAAATCCCATCCTCCTTATGCCTCGAAGTTGATTTTCGCCTCGCGTCAGCAGGAACTCTACATCCTGAAGTTTGCGGCGAAGCCGGATCCCCAGCGATTCCAGGTGAATCGCATACCCAGCGCCAAGTGGCCGCAAGGGAAGAACATGTATGTCCGCGTCGGTGAGACGTCGGAGGACGGACAGTTCCGTGTGGACGCCTTCGAAGAGAAGAGGGAAAAAAATAACCTTGGCATCGATGCGGACGCGTCCGTCCTGAAGATCACCTACATCCCCAAGAACGAGCCGCATGATTTGAAGCGTGGCGTCGACACGCAGATTCCCACCTTCTTTGCGGAAATGAAATTCGAACTCGATCCCCAATTCCAGCAATACGTCAAGGAGGGCGACACTTTCAACCTTGTCACCGACCCTGATACCAAGTACCGGGTCGTTAAGGTGAACGAAGCTTCCGTGGTCGTCACCTACCAGACCGGTGCCGAACCCGAGCAGACGATTGAGATTCCCAAGAAGTAACTGTTGACATCACGAGAATATTCTGTTTTTGATGTCGTTTGATACGACGAGCCCGCGTAAACCGCTTGAGCGAGATGATTTTATGAAGAGACGAGGATTGACAGCATTTTTCCCACTTCCACTGGTTGGCGGGCTGTTGAGTGGCGTGACCGCTTTCATGGCAACCACGGCGCAAGCCGGTCCTGGTGGCTACGGTGGCGACGGAGGAGGTGTCCCCGGGATCGCAACCAACTACGTGATCCGTCTTCAGGAAAACGTGAAGAAGGCCGATGAGGCCGCCCTTCGCGGTTCCCAGTTGATGGCCGACGGCGATTATCAGGGAGCGATCGACCAGTATCGAGCCGCCCTTGATCTGCTTCCCGATGCCCCTATGACGGAGCCGCGTCGTCGTGCCTACATCAAGCAGTTTTCCCGTGCTTCGGTGCTTTTGGCGACCCAGCGCGCCGAAGAAGGCCGTTATCCCGAGGCGATCGCCCTCGTCGAGGAAGTGCTCCAGCCGAGCGTCGATCCCGACAACATCGATGCCAAGAAGCTCCTCGAGCGTCTCAACGACCCCGATTATTATTCCCCGGCCCTCACTCCCTCGCACTTGGAGCGTGTTCGTCGCGTGAAGCTCGCGCTCAAGACGGCTCAAGGCTACATCGATCTCGGTGACTACGACCGGGCCGATCGCGAGTTCAACAAGGTCCTGAACGACGATCCCTACAACACGGCGGCACGTCGTGGAATGGAGGAGAACGAGCGGTTCAAGATGAATTATTACGATGCGGCCTACGATCATACCCGTGCCAAGATGCTTCGCGAAGTGGCGCGTGGTTGGGAGAGCCCGGTCCCGCAGAACCTTGAGAGTGGTCCGAACGTCGATATCCCGACCGATACCGCGACGATGGATATCCGCCGCACCGAGGAAAAGCTGAAGACCATCATTCTCGCCAGCGTTGAGTTTTCCGATACTCCGCTCAAGGATGCGCTCATTTTCCTTCAAGAGCGAAGTGTCGAACTCGACATCAATGAAACCGATCCTTCGAAAAAGGGTGTGAACATCATTCTTGATGCCGGTGCTTCGGGGATGGCTCCCGGAGGTGGTGGCGCGGCTCCCGCAGCGGCTGCACCGGCCGCCGGAGGCGGATTTGGCTTTGAAGGTGCCGGTGCGGCAGCTCCCGCCGGCGGTGGCGGCGGCGGTGGCCTGGGTGACACCCGGATCACGCTTCGTCTTGCGAACGTGCCTCTCGCCGAGGCGCTCCGTTACACCACATCGCTGGCCCAGTTGAAGTATAAGGTGGAACCCTTCGCGGTGAAGGTGGTTCCGGTTTCGACTCCGGAAGCTGATATTTTCACCAACGTCTACGTGGTTCCTCCGACCTTCCTCTCCACGGACGCCGGCGGCGGTGGAGGTGGTGGGGGTGGTGCAGCAGCAGCAGATCCCTTCGCGGAACCGGTGGCTGGTGGCAATGCGTTGGCTCCCCAAGGACGTCGCAACGCGAAGCAGATTCTCGAAAGCGCCGGAATCACGTTCGGAGCCGGTGCCAGCGCGATCTACAATGCGACGACTTCCCAGTTGATTGTCCGCAATACCCAGGATCAAATGGAGTTGGTCGAGGCTTACATCGAATCGATCGTCCAAGGTGTCGAGAAGCAGATCTACATCACCTCCCGTTTCGTCGAGATCAGTGAGGAGGACGGAAGTGAGCTTGGTTTCGATTGGTTGCTTGGCCCGTTCAACTTGGGATCGACCCCGCGTATCTTTGGTGCGGGTGGTACGGTGGGCAATCAGGTTGGTGCCGGTAATGCGCAAAACTATAGTTTTGTGAATCCCGCGACCCAGCTTCCCGTTGGTTTCAACAATGTCACTGCCGGGCTTCGTTCCGGGTCTCAAGCGATCGACAGCAATTCGATTGATGCCCTCATTGCCGAGGCAGCGGGCTCTGCCACCGGTGGTGGTTCGTTGATGGCACCGGCGGTGTTTGGTATTGCCGGCGTCTTTACCGATCCTCAGTTCCAGGTCATGATTCGCGCCTTGGATCAAAAGAAAGGGGTCGATCTCTTGTCGGCTCCTTCCGTGATGGCTCGCAGTGGTCAACGCGCCAAGATCGAGGTGATCCGTGAATTCATCTATCCCACGGAATATGATCCGCCGGAAATTCCGAACCAGTTCGGTGGTAGCGTCGCACTCGGTGGCGGCGGTGGCACGACGACTGGAGGTGGGTTCCCGGTGACTCCAGCCACCCCGACGGCTTTCGAAACCCGGAACACCGGTGTGACTCTCGAAGTGGATCCGGTTCTTGGCGCCGATGAGTTCACGATCGACCTGAATCTCGCCCCCGAAGTGGTGGAGTTTGACGGGTTCATCAACTACGGAAGCCCCATTCTGACCTCTTCGGTGAACGCCCTCGGGCTCGTCCAACCGGTCGTGGTCACGGAAAACCGGATTGAGATGCCGATCTTCAACACCCGGAAGGTGACGACGCAGGTGACGATTTGGGATGGTCAGACGGTGGCTCTTGGTGGCCTGATCCGTGAAGACATCCAGGACGTGGAGGACAAGATTCCCTTCCTTGGCGATCTCCCGGTTGCCGGACGTCTCTTCCGTTCCAGCGTGGAGCTTCACCTCAAGCGTAACCTGACCGTGTTCGTTCAGGCTCAGTTGATGGATCCCGCCGGGATGCCGATCAATGGTCGCCTGACCGACGAGCCCCTCCCCGAGCCGGTTCCCCGTCCTCCCATCACGACCCCGGCGGCTTTCGCGCCCGGACCGGTTCCTTACCAGAAGTGACGGGATCCATTGATTCACCTCCTTCCCGCGGGAAGGAATGTGATACCGAGAACGCGGTCCCATGGGCCGCGTTTTTTATTTTAGCCGAATGTCCATGCGAGTATTTGCCATCACCGGTGGGGTAGCCTGCGGAAAATCGGGCTTCTCAAGGCGTTTTGTCGAAAAGGCGGGAACGGATCGGGTGGGCTTGATCAATTGCGATGAAATCGTCAGGGATCTTTACGAAGACAGTCAGGTGGTGGAGGAATTACTCTCAATTGCTCGTTCTTCGAATTGTGAGGTGGGCGATTCGGAGGGTGGGCTGGATCGGAGGAGGCTTCGAGAACTCCTGTTTGATAATTCCCAATTCCGTGTCAGGATTGAGTCGGTAGTGCACCCGAAGGTTTTCCAGAGGGTCATGGCGCGAGTGAACGCTTTGTCCGGGCTGGTTCGGATGGCGTTGATCGAAGTGCCGTTGCTCTACGAGGTCAATTTTCCGTTGAAACGGGATCTGGACTTGGTGGTAGCTGCTTCTAGAGAGGAGCAATGTCGCCGACTTCTGAAAGACCGCGGATTGGAGCTATCCTTGGCGGAGCGGATCCTGAATGCGCAGATGCCACTGGAGGAGAAAATCCGGAGAGCGGACATCGCGGTCTGGAACAATGGTAGCATGCAGGCCTTCGAAGCGCAGATTGACCACCTCTTTGACCGGTGCCAAACGATTTTTACTTGAATGACTGAATCTCAAATGCCAGAAGACTCGAATGCCCCTCTCGCTCTTGAAGAAGAGGAGAACCGGATTGTCACGGTCCCGGAGTCGATCGACATCAATCAATTCCAGCAAAAGAGCCTTTCGGATCTTCATGACATCGCTCAGGAGATCGGACTGAGAGTGGCCGGAGTGCGTTCCAAGCATCATCTGATTTTCGAGATCCTCCGGTTTTATGGGAGCCGCGGCACGGTGATGCAGGCAGAGGGATTTCTCGACTATTCCGGAGACAGTTTCGGCTTTCTTCGCTGGCCCGATTTCAGTTTTGCCTCCAACGCGGACGATGTCTACATCGCCGCAAATTTCGTCAAGAAACACGACCTGCGTCCCGGGCAGCGGATCCGCTGCATCGTTCGCGCTCCGAGAGAACGCGAGAAGTTTCTTTCGGTCGATGAGGTCGTGGAGATCGAGGGGCAGCCGGCCTCGGATTGGATCGCACCTCCGGGGTTCGACGATCTGAAGGCCATGTTTCCGGCCGACCGCCTCATCCTGGAGACTCCGGGGAGTCCCGCGGTGTCCCCCCGGGTGATCGATTTGGTGGCGCCTCTTGGCAAGGGGCAGCGCGGCCTGATTGTCGCGCCCCCCCGCGGCGGCAAGACCATCCTTCTGAAGAACATGGCCGTGTCCATTCATCAGAACAATCCCGAGGCGGAGTTGATCGTCCTCCTCCTCGACGAGCGTCCCGAGGAGGTGACCGATTTCCGTGAAACGGTGAATGCGGCGATTTTCAGTTCGACCTTCGACGAGTCCTCGAACCGTCACATCGAAGTTGCGGATATGGTTTTGAACCGCGCCAAGCGTCTCGTCGAGATCGGCAAGGATGTCGTGGTGTTGCTCGACAGTCTTACCCGTTTGGCGAGGGCGCACAATTCGGCAAGACAGTCCGGCAACGGGGGGGGCTTCCAGATCGGAAACGGAGGGCAGGGGAAACATCAGCGGCACGGCGGCGGAGGTGGTGGAGGCGGCCCGATCGGGAGCGGAGGCATCTCGCCCAAGGCGCTCGAGCGCTCGCGGCGCTTTTTTGGGGCGGCCCGCAATGTGGACGGAGGCGGTAGTCTCACCATTCTTGCCACCTGTTTGATCGAAACGGACAGCCGGATGGACGATGTCATTTTCGAGGAATTCAAGGGAACCGGGAACATGGAGATCACCCTCGATCGCGAGATGGCCGAGTCACGGATCTTCCCGGCAATCCACCTCCTGAAAAGTGGAACCCGGAAAGACGAGTTGCTCTACCATCCTGACGAATACCTGCGGATCAGTTCCCTGCGCAAACAACTTGCCCAGCGTCCCGCTCCAGAGGCGATGGTGGTGCTCCTCAAGACCATTCGGTCAACCCGATCCAACGCCGAATTGCTCTTGCGGGGGATCCAGTGAGCGTCATGAACACGGGCACAGTGGTGATGGGCTCTTTGGAATCGGCATCAGAGACCTATATCGACGATCCGGCGGTGTTACGAGAATTCATCGCCGCGACCGAGCAAACCTGCTCCTTCCGAGCTTGCTCCATCGATACGGAGGCGGACAGCATGCACTCCTATGAGACCAAGCTTTGTCTCATCCAGTTTTCAATTCCCGGGGCGCTTGCCATCATCGATCCTTTGACAATCGGTGAGGAGGGGCTCGCTGAGTTCGTGCGCTACGTCGATCGTTTCGAGGTGGTGTGGATGCACGGAGCGGATTACGACATTTCGCTTCTCAACAGCACGTTTTCCTGGGTGCCGCGCGCAATCTACGACACCCAGGTGGCCGCCAGACTTCTCGGAGTGGGGAAATTCGGCTTGGCCAATCTTCTCGAAGATGAGTACGGTGTGAAACTCTCCAAGCAATCCCAGAAGGCGGATTGGAGCCGGCGCCCGCTGAGTGAAAAAATGCTGGAGTATGCCTACAATGACGTGAGATACCTCATTGATCTGGGGGAGAAATACCTCGCCCGGCTTCGTGAAGCAGGCCGCCTCGAGTGGTTCCTCGAAAGCTGTCACGCCGCCCAGGAGTCGGTCTTGACCCGCAGTGGCAAATCCGAAGATGATCTCTGGCGAATCAACGGCTGGGGGCGACTGTCCCCGAAAGGCCTCCATTTTCTGAAGCATCTCTGGATGTGGAGGGACGACGAATGCAAGCGACTTGATCGCCCGGCATTCAAGTTCCTCGGAAATCAGGAGGTGATCAACATGGCCGAACAGCTCGAGGCAGGGAAGAGGGTCACCCCTCCCCATTATCTGCGCCCCGGTCCGGTGCGGCGCCTCCACGAAGCCATTGAAGCCGCTCATTTGGTCGATGCAAAGGAGTACCCGGTGAAACATCGCCGCAGTGATGGTCCGAGGCTCGAGATTGATGAAAATCATCTCGAGCGCATCCGTCGATTCCGGGATGAAAAAGCCACGTCGCTGGGAATCGAGCCGACCGTGATCGCCACCCGATTCGCGATGGAGCGTCTGGCCTCCGCCAATCTTGCGGGGGGTGACAAAATGGACTGCTTGCTCAAGTGGCAGCGCGAATTGCTGGAGCCAGGTCTCTAAGTCTCTCGCGTTTCAAGTCCGAAACAAAAAACCCGCCGGTCCTCAGGGGAGCCGACGGGCCATGTGGGGCAGGGGAATTTTCCTGGCAGCGCTTTCTGTCAGTTGGACATCATTTTGTCTTTCTCAAGCTTGAGGCCCATTTTCCGGTAGAGGGTGGCAATGCTGACCCCTAGCATGCTGGCCGTCTTCTCGCGGGAACCGCCATTGTATTTCAGCGTCTCACGGATGAAGAGCTTCTCCTGTTTCCGGACGAAATCCGAGAGCCCCACCCCGATAGGAAGATGGTGGGTGGTCTTTTCGTCCTCATCGGTGATTTCCACCTTTTGAGCGACCTTAGGCGGGAGGTCGATGGGACGAATCCGGCCGCCTTCGGCGAAAGCGCAGGCGCGCTCCATGGCATTCTGCAATTCGCCCACATTGCCGGGCCAGTTGTAGGATTCCAGAAGTCGCTTGGCATACTTGTCGATCTCGGGGACCGAAGTTCCTGTGCGCTCGGCGTGCCTTTTCAGGAAGTGCTCCGCCAGGACGCCGATGTCTTCGGGACGGCTGCGCAGGGGAGGGACTTCGATTGGAATGACGGAGATCTTGTAGTAAAGGTCTTCGCGGAAGGTGCCGGCATTGACGCATTCTTGAAGAGGCTTGGCGGATGATGCCACGAATCGGACATCCATCTTGACCGGCAGATCGCCCATCGAGCGACGTGCGGCGACTTCTTCCAAATAAGATTCCAGCTTGGACTGCAAGCGCATGGGCAGCACGTGGATTTCTTCGAGGAGGACCGTCCCTCCGGCGGCGCGGGCGAACAGCGTTTCCGCCTTGCTGCCCTGGCTGCCAAAGAGTTCCGCCTCGAGGAGATCTTCGGGAAGCGCGGAACACTGGAGGACCTTGAACGGAGCAGCAGCACGCCGGCTGGCATTGTGAAGACTGCGAGCCACCATTTGTTTGCCGGAGCCAAACTCGCCTTCCAAGAGAACGGGGGATTCGCTCTCGGCGATCTTTTCAATGATCTTTTGGATTTCGCGCACCTTGGGGCTGTCTCCGATCATTCCCAAGGAAGGCTGGGCGATCGTGATACTTTGATAATTCTCCGCGCCCAAAGCACCAGCGGCACGGCGGGCCTGCAGTGCGAGCTCGACCGTCTTCTGGAGATCCGCGAGTTCGAAGGGTTTCGTGAGGTAGTCGAAGGCACCGAGGCGCATTGCTTCAACGGCCGATTCGATCGTGGCATTTCCCGTCACCATGATCACTTGGACGGTGGGATGGTGCTCGTTGCCGTAACGAATGACATCAAGGCCATCCATGTCGCCGAGTTTGAGGTCGACGATCATGAGATCGGGAGTATCGGAGTCCAGCGCGATGATCCCATCGCGGCCGGTGAGGACTTCGCTTACCTGGTGGCCCTGCATCCGGCAGGATTTGCCCATCAGGTTGAGAATGGGGGCTTCATCATCGATGACAAGAATCTTGGCCATGGCGGGAGCGGGGTAAGAAAATTTGGGAGCGGTCGTTGATTTGTTAACGCTCGTAAATACTACGGAGATCTTAAGTAAAGCAACTATAAAATCTCAAAAATGCAAAAACGCTCTCAAATCTGTTCCGGGAGTTTGGGAAGACGGTCTGAAGGCTTGGCGAACTCTGACCCGAACCTGGCCCATTCGAGCAATTCGAAGGCTCTCATTGAGAAATGCGGCAAATGAAGTTAAGATTTCTTCAAGTTTGTTCTAAGATGTCCTCCGGTGGAGCGTTTGAAGCGTTGTAATCATCGCTCCTGATGTCCGCCCTTCCTCTCCAACTCATGGAAGTTTCGCCCCGCGAACTCGTGGAATCCGCCCAAGCGGATTTCGAAGGCCCCTTGACGGGCTATGCCGCGGGCCTGCTCGGTGGAGACTGGGATCGTGCCCGCGATGTCGTGCAGGACACGTTCATCAAGCTACACCGGCAGGATCCGGCCATGATCCAGGGGCGTTTGAAGAGTTGGCTCTACACGGTCTGCCGCAATCGTTCGATCGATGTCCTGCGGAAGGAGAACCCGATGCTCTCGACCTCCGGAGAAGCGTTTGACAATCTTAACGATTCGGCCCCCGATCCGTCCCGGGCCATGGAAGAACGTGAGCGCCATGCCGAAGTCATGTCGCTCTTGGAACGACTTCCTGAAAACCAGCGGGAGGTGATCCGGCTGAAATTCCAAGGCGATCTGAGCTACAAGGAGATTTCCGATGTCACGGGACTCAGCGTCAGCAATGTCGGTTTTCTCATCCACACCGGGATCAAACGTCTTCGCTCCCTGATGGGGGTGGAGGTGGATCCCACCTGATCTTTTTCTTCGTTTTTCCCAACCGAACCTGCCCCATCCATGCACCGCGAACCAGTCAATCCCGACGACCCGCAAATGACCGCCTACGCGCTCGGCGAACTCACCGTTGCCGAAGCGGCGGAGTTTGAAGCCCGTCTTCAAGACTCCCCGAATGCCCGTCGCGAGCTTTCGGAGATGCGTGAAATCATGTCCTTGCTGAGCGAGGGACTTCGAGGAGAGTGGCAAGGAGAGCGGAAGTCGGAAGAGCTTCGTGTCTTTGAACCCGTCCTCCTCCCATCGCCGGAGCGCGGCTCGGTCATCATTGAAGGCCAATTCCGTCCGGTAAGGCGTTCATTCGCCGCAGCTGCTGCGGTTGCTGCCATCTTGCTCGTGGGTAGCGCGGTTTATGTGTCCCAGCGCTCCGGGCTCTTTGATGGTGGCGGTAGCACCCTGGCCCAAGTGGCCCAGCCGGGAGCCACTCAGTTGTCCGTGGCTGCCGCAGGCAGCGCTCTGCATGTGCCCCAGCTTCTTCTGGCTGATGAAATTGAAGATCCTTCGACCTTGGACCTCGTTGATGGAGCTGACTCAAGCCGTCTCCCGGTAGACGCGAGTTATCTTGAGGCGGATGCCGTCATTCCAGCCTCGTTTCAGCCAACCGGTTCGGGATCCCGTCTCTTTTCGGTCGACCGGCCGCAGTCGTTCGACCGCATCGATTCCTATCTTCCGCCTGTGGGTGGGTTCTCGAGCCTTCGTAATCCGACCACGGGAATGATCGAACGACGCCTCGGTCGCGGTGCGGAGGAGGGGGCTTCTCCGGCGAGCAGCGTCTTGGTTAGCGGGTATGTCACCATGGATGGGAGCGACCATGCTCCGCGTTTCCTTGGTGGATTCCAGCCGGTCTCGATCAGCGGCAATCCGGTGGTGAATGAAGAAAGTGATCTTCGCCTCCTTGCCGATTTGAACGGATTGAAAAAGGAATTGTCGGTAATGATCGACGAATTGCCCACCCACTCCGAAGAGCGGGCCTCCTTGGCGCGCGCTCTCGAGCGCAGTGAGCGAATCGCCTCCCAACTGAAGCGGGAATTGGCCCGCTGAGTTTTTTTGCACAATTTCGGCCGAACCTGGTTTGGTCGTGGACGTAATCCTGGGGAGCCAGGCGGAGAAATCCGCCTGGCTCTTTCGTTTTGGGAATGGGGCCGCAATGGAGGGGGAGTGAAAAATCATTCGTATATCTTGAATTCTTGGAAGGATTGGTGATGATGCGCTCTTCCTAGAAACATTCCGTTTTGAGCTCGACCACTCCCGACTCTGTGCCCAGATTTGATTCCACCGTGAACGAAAGCGGTGGAGTCCTCGCCAAGATTGATCTCGGCGCTGCGCCATTCAGCGATCAAATCTTTTCACGCGAGACGCTTGAAAAGGGGCGATGGCTCCTTCGCAATGGCTCGGTTCGGGTGGTGACGGCAAACGTGCAGGGGCGTTTCGCGGGGGTCTTTGGACAGGTGAGCGAGAGCGAAGGCGGGATCAAGGCGGAGGTCAGTATCATGGTCCACCATGGGGAGGAAGGATGGCGGGTCGATGGCCGCAGCGACCGGATCAAAAGCCGGAACAATGAGCACGTCGCGGCCCTCCTGATGGCGGCAATGGTGGAAAAAGGTGTCGTCCGAGACCTTTCCTTTGGCCTGGGGCGGAATCGTTGTGGGATTCACCTGATCTCGGCGGATGTCCGCGCCGGCATCCTGCATTGGGACGACTCGGAGGCCAGGGCGGTTTTGGAAAACATGCCCCTCGCGAAGGTCGACGGGGCGGATCCCCGGATCGAAGGACGGCTCCGTGCAATGGGCTTGAAGAGGCTCGTCGAGCTCTATCCCTGGGATGAGATCGTTCCTGAATACCGCCAATGTTACGCCTACACGGCGATCCGCCGCGGGATGCAGGAGGTGTTCTGGGCGGACTTTCTGGCAAACCGACGGGCCGAGCTCGAAGAACTGGATTGCCTCATTACGACGGATCCGGGGTTCGGGCTCCGCGTCCTCGAACCGCTCGATTACTACGGGGAGATCCATGCGGACGAAGAAGCCGTCGATTGGTTTGGTTTCGAGTATGGGATCCGGAGCAGCGGGGAGAAGATCAACCTCCTACCCTGTCTCGTCCGATATCTCGAGAGCAAACCCTCGGGAGTTTCCCTTTCGGGCTTCGACAAGGTCGAACCCCAGAAAAAGATCCCCATCCAGGTCGGTGATACCGGGACTTTTGTGGCGATACCGGCCAAGAAGCTGCAGACCATCCTCGGACTGCTCACCGAACTTTTTGACATTCATCCAGTGACCAAGGAGGGCAAGGTGCGCCTCCATTCGGTCCGGGCCGCGCAATTGACCCGCTTTCAGGGCGAGGACGCCCTCGTCGACGAAGCTCCGGAGGCCTTGCGAAAGCGCGCGGAAGAGCTCGAGAATCTAAAACCCAAGGTCTCTCCCGAAGCACCGCAGGGCTTTCTCGCCAGCCTGCGTCCTTACCAGCAGGATGGTTTTGAGTGGTTGCAGTTCCTTCGCGAGCAGGGACTGGGCGGCATCCTCGCCGACGACATGGGGCTCGGGAAAACCGTCCAAACCCTCTGCCACCTCCATTGTGAGAAAATGAGCGGCCGGGCCGATCTGCCGAGCCTCATTCTCGCCCCCAAGAGCGTGGTGCCGAACTGGGAAAAGGAGGCGAAGAAATTCGCTCCCTCCCTCAGGGTTCTGGCCCTGCAGGGACCGAACCGTAAGAAATACTACTCGATTCTCCAGCACTGCGACCTCGTCGTCACTTCCTATCCAGTCCTCTTCCGCGATGCGGAAGAGCTTCTGAACCAGAAATTCCACTTCGTCGTGCTCGATGAGGCGCACACGATCAAAAACACCGCTTCCCAAGTCACCAAAGTGGCTTGGAAGATCGATGCGAGGCACCGGCTTTG
>Ga0209573_1000782_pt1 | contig 58563 bp, 53 predicted proteins | sample TNRBio252014_DNA_FD_185870 | JGI IMG/M metagenome (GOLD analysis project Ga0209573, IMG submission 185870) | Wastewater treatment Type I Accumulibacter community from EBPR Bioreactor in Madison, WI, USA - TNR Reactor_6/25/2014_ DNA (SPAdes)... | ecosystem: Engineered > Bioreactor > EBPR >...
AAAGCCATTTGAATAAATTGTGGAAATGCCATCGAACTTTAAACCTGAACTGTTATTCACCGTGACATCTGAAATTACACCCCTGTTGTCAAATGGAACTTTTATCCTGCCCGTATTAATTTCCCAGGCAGTTTGACTTAACCCGATGTGGGTAAGACAACAAAAAACAATAATTAACCAAATTTTCATAAATTCCTCAAATTATAAAATAATGTGGCTTTATATTATCAATTTTTATTATCAAAGTCAAGAGATTTTTTTTTGCCCTAAACTCAGTAAACTAAAGTAAAAAAGAATGATCCCATCTTTCGTAATTCTGTTCCAACATCATACTTCCAATAGCGATGTATCATGTGATTCACGCACAACTGTTTGATTAGCTCTCAAATATTTGGAGACATACCCGATTGTCCTTTTATATTCTATAAGACTAAAAAAAGCTGCCCGAGGGCAGCTTTATAAATTAGTTTAAGATTTATTCAGATTATGATAATTTCAGAAATTCTGAAATTCATTTTCCTTTTGCAGGGCGGTACTAAAATCCTTGGTCACTTACTTTCCCACCACCATCTTGATAGCCGAGGAGAAATTGCCTGATTCGAGTCTGAAAAAATACACACCGGACGAGAGATCGATTGCGTTAAACCTGACTTCATGATTCCCGGCTGACATGTCACCATTTAATAAAGTCGTCACTTCATTACCCAAAACATCATAAACATCTCCCTTTGTGTAACCTGCAGCGGGTAAAGTGAAACGGATTACTGTCTCGGGATTAAAAGGATTGGGATAGTTTTGCGAAAGAGAAAAATGCTTCGGGAGAATTTCGGTTTCATCTTCGACCGACACTGTACCGTAGGTTACACCGTTTATTATTGCGCCGTAACAATGCGAAAAAAATGTCCCTGTTATACCCAGTCCCTGAGTTAAAGTTGGAGGCTCGGTATCAGGTGTCTCCGAGCACCATATCGTATCCGGCAAGTACACACAATCATACAATTTGTATTTGAGAACAGAACCTGTTAGTGTGTTGTGATATGAACCTGTGTCTTTTAGACCCCAAAATCCTTCAGTACTATCAGGTGGAAGATTTAACCAAATTTCACCTTTTAGCGCATTAAGGTTCAACCACTCATATTCCTTATCCAACCCCGAAATGTACCTGACAACAAAGCCATCTTGTCGTTTTCGAAGATACCAGGGATAATCAGCCGGGATATTAGGATCCGTCCGATTTTCACGAATAAAATATCGATTGCCATTCGGCATTAATGTATCACCCGATATATATATAGTATAACCGTCACTACCAAGTGAAGAAAATTGCCACTTATCACCTACATGCATCGGGAAGTAATCATTGGTATCAAGTTGGGCAATTGTACAACCTGTGAATACTAAAAATATAAATAATGTTCTGATAAGTTTCATAACTAATTTCCTAACCATTTTGAAATTGTTTTGTAAAGATTAACAGGAGGTGTAAAAACACCTCCATTTAAAGATACAATTACTTATTTACTGTCATCTTGATTGTCGCTGAAAATTTACCTGCATTCAGGCGAAAGAAATAGACACCGGATACTAAACCTTCAGCATTAAATTTCAATTGATGTTGCCCTGCCGGAGTCTCACCATCAAGCAAAGTGGAGACTTCTCGTCCAAGTATATCATAATACATCCCCGATCACTTGGAATTCACCCGCGACCCCCAATCCATTGCCTCCGGAGAACAAATCATAATATTTGGATAGATTGTTATTGGTATAGATATTGCCGATAGGAAGAGTTTGATCTAATAAATTGGCAAATTGTGTGGGAAGAACATTTGGGTCACTCCAAAGAGCTCCAGGGGAAATTGCGTTATCCCCGGCAAAACGTACAAAAACTATTGGTACTTTCAGGATTCCCTGAGCAGTAATTTCTCTCCCACCTCTAATAATACCGCTTGATTCTATCATGCGAGTGGGAAACACTCCTGTACTTTGATAATTCGCAGGAACATCCGCGGATAAATCGACCTCGTATTGACTATAGACCGATGATGTTAATAGTGAAATTAATACCATCTTAAAAAGAAACCCATAAAACTTCATTTTGTTTTTCCTCCAAAAAAATAATTGTTGTTTATTGCTAAATCAAAAAAAGTTCAAATCATAGAATCACCTATGCGCAAGTAATTGATCGATTCGCTGTCTAAAACAACATGAGTGCATCCCGTGAATTAAACTAAACTTTCTAATTTAGATTAAAAATGTATTGGCTTGATATATGTTTTGCAAGTCAAATTTTTTTACCCTTTTATTTGCACAATTTCACCGACGAGTTTTATACATCCAAGTCGTCCCAGCTGTAAGAATTGAATAGTAGCCAAAGGGTAACTTTATAAAGTATTATACTATTTGTTCAAAAAAAGATAAATTTCAGAACTCCTGAACCTCTTAAATATTTAGGCCTGGGTATCTTGTCAAGAAGAATAACTCAGGAACACACCGCCTCGTTTATCTCGTTTCACAAACCAAGGTAAACTTCCTTCAGTTCAGTTATCATTATTAACAGGTGGAACTAAATCAAACTTTGAATAGATATGAGAATTAAGTATTTTGACACTACTTCTTTGATTATTTTGGAAACAATTAGAATAAACAAGTGACTCAAATGAAAATAAAACTTTTACTCTTGGCAGGATTAATGTTAACCGGCAGCCTGTTTTCACAGGGTGTTGAAAAGGTCGATTGGGTATATTTTTTCACAAATGCATTATACACCAAATGGTCACCTGTTGGTACCCCTGTCCCCGGGACTCCCTCCTCAGTTGGATTAAAAAAGCAGTTTGGTGAATTTATTGGTACAACAACCTCAACAGGTATCGATACAGTAAAAGCAGGCTCAGTTTTTATCAATGGGCCAAACTATTCACAATATCAAAAATATGTTTACTCAAATAAGTATAACCAAAACAACCGGATAACATATAAAGTAAATTTCAGGTTAAAAAAAGGGCAGGTTATTGGCGGGGGTGACGATGTTTGTTATTTACAAATAGTTAAAAAAACACCCTTCGATTCCGTGTTGCTCAACAGTAAACTCGTGACACAACAGATGCTTACGGAAACTTTCAAAGATTTTATAGTGGTATATGATTACGATTTCCCACCACTTGCCACACTTGGTGCAGGCGACTTGATTTCACCCCCGGCTGCTATTACCACTGAGAATATTATTTATGACATTAATACAAAGATAGAATTCAGGATCGTCTGGCTTGGTAATGCAGAACTGGTACTCGATTATATCGAAGTATATGATGAAGATATTTGGGAAGCGTATTTTATTCGTGAGACTTTCCATCGGGATTTATCGTTAAAATATTATATGGCAGAATTTAATTCTTTACACCCCGATCAAAAATATTTGATAACACTCAATGAACCTCGTGTAATAGACAGTTTTCATCCCATCAAAACAGTACAAAATCTGCTTGATTCCATCAGTTCTCCCGTAAAACTTCTTACACAAAAATTATATTATTGAAATGAGGGGGAGATAATGAGAAATAGGTTGCCCATAATCTTGATTCTTCTGATTGTTTTTAGTGCCGAAAACTTTGCAGAGATACGCTATGTGAGTAAAACCGGAACAAGTACTCCACCTTACACAAGTTGGGAGACGGCAGCAGACAGTATCATGAAGGCAATGAGTCTATCGATACAAGGAGACACAATCATTGTTGGAGAGGGAGTATTTACGGAAATAGTTCGATTCAACCGAGGGGTTACCCTAATTGGAATGGGATGGGAGAATACAATTATAAAGTTAATTCCAGATTCATCTTATGCTGTCATTCTAAAAGATCAGTGTGAGATAAAAAATCTAAAAGTTGAAGGCAATGGTGTAAACACTTTTACAGAAGGGATATTCGCTGACAGGAATCCGGATGAGAATCTAAATGTTTGGATTAATAATGTTAAGGTTTCAAATTTCTTTGTTGGCATCAGTTTACAAGGGTTCTACAATCTATTAACAGATACAAACTATATATCCAATTGCATAGTTGACTCATGTAAACAGGGAATAACAACGAGTTTGAATAATGTTGTCATTGCAAACAATTTTGTCACAGCCTCAGACAAGGCTTTATACATGCAAATTGGAAGTTTTTGTAGTGTACACGATAATGTATTGGTATCTGCTCCCTACTTTTTTACTTTCTTTATGAAATTTACGACAATTCAGGAAGGATTCAGTAATCCAGCGAAGATATATAACAATCTTTTATTGAGTCTTTTCGAGACATACATTGATAACAACTCATGGGGTATTGAAGCAGGCCCTGATACAATCAAAAATAATATATTAACCGGAAACTTTGGAGTTGCTATCAGAACTAACGGAACATCAACCTACCGAGATATATTCAATAATCACATCTCGGGAGGAAGATTTTACGGTTTTCTCGGCCAAAGCCCGCTCAGATTTAATAACTTTTGGAGTAACAGCAGACATTATCGAACCGAAGATGGTAGTGTCGTAGATACAATATCCAATATAATCCGTTTTCCTATGTTTGTGAATGAAGATAAGGATTATCATCTCCAAGAGTATTCACCTCTAATTGATGCCGGAGACACTCTTGTAAAAGATAAAGACGGCACAAGGAGTGATATTGGATTATATGGAGGTCCTTATGGGGCAACTTATCCATATCTTGATCTTGCACCATTGGAACCAAGGGGCATAACTGCAACGGTAACAGGTGACACCACACAACTGAACTGGAAAAGGAACCATGAAAGTGATTTTAAACATTATCTGGTTTATGGTGATACAACTCAAGGATTCAACGCCGACTCGACACATCTGAATGGAACAACAACTGATACAACATTCACAAAGATAATCCCCGGATTCAGCGGAAGTTATTACATATTATTTAAGTCAGAAGACAACCAGGGAAACATATCAGATGCAAGTGAAGAGATCAGGATAGTTCCTGTGGGTGTAAAAGGAGAGGGTCATGAAGTTGCAATGGACTACAGATTATTTCAGAATTATCCCAATCCATTTAATCCAGGAACAGTAATTGGCTTCAGACTAAAAGAGGAGGGTCGTGTCCAATTAACCGTTTATACTCTGACAGGAGAAAAGATAAAGGAATTAAGAGACGAGTCCCTTTCAGCCGGATATTATGAATCATACTTCACAGGTGAAGGATTATCAAGCGGAATTTATCTCTATAAATTGAATGTAATCTCCCTTTCAGGCCTGCCGGTTTATACGGATATAAAGAAAATGATGTTCCTCAAGTAGTATCGAATAGCGAAGTAGCGTTTCAATAGATTAATTTTGTTTCAATTATGCGTATTTTTTCATAAATTGGTATGATGAATTAAAAAATTGGTGAACTATGTGCACATCGAAATGGATCTGTTATTTCAAATACTTAATGCTTCTCGCAGTTTTTGTGGGAATGTCAGTTTTTGCCCAGAGTGGTAATGTAAACAGAGAGAAATTTGATCCAACAAAAAACCCTTCAGAAGACCTTAAAACTGCAGTAAAAACTGCCACCGCTGAGAATAAAAGAATTCTCCTTGATGTGGGGGGTGAGTGGTGCATTTGGTGTCATAGAATAGATGAATTTATTGAGACAAACGAGGATGTAAAATCATCCCTCACTTCTGCTTTTGTGATTTTGAAAGTGAATTACAGCAAGGAAAATAAAAACGAAGAATTCCTCGGTAAATTCCCGGCAATTGAGGGTTATCCCCACTTTTTTGTGCTGGAGAATGACGGTAGTCTTATTGTCTCCCAAAATACAGGTGACCTTGAGGATGGTAAATCTTATTCAAAAGAGAAATTCCTGGAATTTGTTGCCAAATACAAAAAATGAGTACTGTGCGTTTCCCCCGGCAGGAAAGTTTCATTTTCAGACATTAACGAAAAATATCTAACAGTTTGAGTCTCTTTAGAAATTACAAAAAAGAATTTGAAGAACTCCTCGCGAAATATGAGGAACTCGATCGCAATTACAACCAGCTCGTGGCTGCAGGTGGCGATTATACCTCACTTGCATACGAAATAGAATCCAAAAACCGTGAAATTTCCTCTCTGACCACAAAACTTGCTGATCTAAGAAACGAAGAATCTGACCTCTCCATCCTTGTTTATTCAAAACAAAGTGAACTTAAAAAGATCGAAGAATCTCATTCCGAGCTACTCGACGATTATCATAATAAAGCAGAACTTGTTGAAAATTACGAAGGCGAGCTGGTTACCAAAAGAGCTTTGATTGAAGCAACAGCACTTGAACTTTCAGAACTGATGAGAAAATTGGAAGTAACAAAAGTTGCTTATGAAGAATATGATAAAGGAATAACCGGACTAAGAGAAGAAGAAACCGCCAAAAAAGAAAATCTTGTAAGATTACAAAAAGAACTTGAGGAAATAAAATACAACAAGGAAAAATATAGTAACCTTGAAGTATTAAAAGTTCGTTATGATGAAGTTTATGAAAAAGTTCAGGATATCTTAAAAGAGAGAGCCGAACTTGATTTTGAACTCCGTGACCTCGAACAGATCAAGAAAAAACTTAGTGAAGATATCAACAGAATGAGAAATGATATGCTCGCCCAAAGAGCTTCCTTTGAGCAGCATGTTATCCAGGAAAGAATTTCGGTAGAACGAGACCTGATCAAAATGAAACAGGAACTCGAAGAAGCCATTACAACCCGACAAAACCAACTTTCAATCGTTGAAAGAGACCTTAACGAATCAAAAATAAGATATTCCAAACTCGCAGCTGCCGTTGACGAACTGATTCAAGAACTCGATACTAACGAGAAAAAACTTGAAATGGTGAAAATTGAGAGAGATAATCTTCTTGATGAAGCCACTTCACTCAACAGAAAAGTTGAATCACTTTCATCAAAAGCTTCGTCGCTCGACACGGAAGTTCAGTCACTCAACAGACAGGTTGATCGCCTCAACGATGAAAGGCAAATCACTTCAGGATTGCTTGAACAGATTAAAGGCTCCATTCAGGGGCTCACAGGTTCAAAAGAAGCCATCATTGAAAATATTACACGATTAAATCAACAACTCGCTGAAAAGAGCAAAGCTTATTCTTCCAGCTACGAGGAATATCAACAGCTTGTTGAGCACATCCAGGGCAAAAAAATAGAAGCAGTAAACCTCAAAGGACTTATCGAACTTAGATCCAGGAAATTGAAGGATACTGACCGCGAACTTTCTTCCCTCGAAGCACTTCGTGATGAATATGAAACCGATCTAAAACAGATTCTTGACTTACAACGATCACTGAGTAATGATCTGTCGAACTCACAGGAAGATGTTGAAGCTCTCCAGGATACACTTAGTGCAATAAGAAAAAAATTCAGCGAAATCATCAAGATCAGAAAAGCGCGTCAGGAATCCGCACGAAGAGAAAAAGTAAGAGAAGAGGAGGAAGAGGATTATCAGGAAGAATCGAGCGCTCCCTTAATAGCCAAAAAAGAGACTGCAATCAACGATGATTTGATTAAAGCTCTTTATGCAGATAACGATCGCCTTGGTATTGACGAAATGGCCAAAATTTTTGTTAACAGTAATGTTGAACTTACCACCGCTGAAAGTGGCACTTCGGCTTTTGATTCTCTAAAATCGGAACCCTACGACCTGGCGTTTTTTGATATGGACCTCCCCGGAATGGCACCCCTCGAGATTATCGAAAGAATGCGCTCTTCAAATGTTTACAAAACAATCCCGATCTTTGCTGTGCTCGAAGCTCCCGATGAACGACTCTCGGCTCTTGCTTTGGAAGCCGGCGCAACCAATATTCTTTACAAACCCTTCTCCTCTGATATCATTCTAACTGAACTGAAAAAATATTTGCCGGTTTAGGCACCATGATCAAACTGCTTCACCTCCTCAACTCTTCTGCCCGCGGTGGCAGGGAGCTTTATGTCTGTGATCTGATTGTTGAATTACAAAAAGCCGGTGTTGAAAATTATGTCCTGTGCAGAAAACATTCGGTAATCGACACTACCTGTAAAAAATGGAACATCCCCGTCATCCACACTTCAACAAATACCAAATTTTCATTTAATGAAGTGTTCCGACTCTCTTCATTCATTAAAAAAAACAAAATTACAACCCTCTATTCCCACTCCAGAAACGATGTTTTTACCGGCTCATTGATCAAATTATTCTCAGGGATCAAGCATGTTCACGGCATCTATATGGGAACCGGTCCCAAAAAAGATTTGATCCACAGATTTGTTTATGGCAGAGTTGATGTTTTAATCACTTCATCAGAGTTCAGTAAAAAAGAATGTGAAAACTATCTTCCGGTTCCTCAGGGAGCTGTAAAACTGATTAGATATGGCAGGCACATAAATAACTATGTGAGATCGGATGAGACCAGGAAGAGAATCCGTAAAATGATGAATACTCCTGATGATAAACTTGTTATCGCAGCCATGAGCAGAATCGACAAAGGCAAGGGAATTGATATTTTTGCAGATTGCATCCATCATCTGTCTCCCGGGGAAAAATCAAGAGTCGAATTTTGGATGATGGGTGAACCCACTGTAAAAAGTATCGACGAGAATGGAACAATTGTTTATGAAGAACAGGCAGAAAAATTACACTCGAAGCTGATTCAATTAGCAAAAGAAAACAGCGATCTGTTTAAACTCATCCCTTTCCAAAAAGATTATATCACTTACTTAAACGGAATGGATGTCTTTGTATTGCCAACTCACAATGAGATGTATTCTCTTTCAGTTATTGATGCAATGTTGATGGGGCTCCCTGTAATAGGGACAAATGCGGGTGGAACAACCGAACAAATCGGAAATGATGAAAGGGGTCTGCTTGTAACCCCGGGATCATCTCAATCAATTGCAGAAGCAATTCGATATCTTCTTAATAACCCCTCTGAAACAAAATTAAAAGGGGAAAATGCCCAAACCTGGGCACTTTCCCAACACGATTTCACCAAAACTGTGGCAGAAGTACTGCGGAACCTCAGAACCCCGGAACTTCAGTGACTCATAGGCAATATATACTGAAGTTCTGAAGCTCTGAAGTTCTGAAGCTCTGAAGTTCTGAAGCTCTTATTTCAGCTGAGCTTCTATCGCCTTCGTAATTTTCTCGCCTTCGGGTTCATCTTTGCTGACAAACCTTTCAACTATCTCACCTTTTTTATTGATGAGAAACTTCTCAAAATTCCATTTTATATCTTTGGTTCCGGTAACAGCGTTATCCGTCAAAAAAGCAAATAAAGGTGTTTTGTTTTCACCAAGCACTGAGACTTTATCCATCATTGGGAAAGTAACAGAAAATTTGGTTGAACAAAATTCTTTAATTTCATCGTTGGTTCCGGGTTCTTGTCCGCCAAAATCGTTGCATGGGAAACCAAGAATTACCAAACCCTGATCTTTGTATTTATTGTAAATTGCTTCAAGACCGTTATACTGTTTTGTATAACCACATTTGCTTGCGACATTCACAATCAAAACAACTTTACCTTCGTAGATTGAGAGATCAACTTCTTTCCCGTCGATATCTTTAACCTTAAAATCGCCAATCTTCTTCGCCATGTTTTTCACTTCTTTGGTTTCTGAACGATTTTCTGCAGATGCTTCACCATTTTTTATTGCGGCAAATGTTACAACTGTGACAACGATTAAAACAGATACAATTATTGATATATATTTTTTCATTTTTTTACCTCCGTAAGTTTAAACACAAGTGTAGTGGAATTAAGTTCAATTTTAATACTGAGGAAGTATATCTTCAAAAGATGTGAAAACAGAAGGCTATATATTATTCACCAAATGCTTTTATAACAGGAAGTGCCTTAAATTCAAAATCGTAGAATGCCTGATTTTCGTAAGAAGAACCATCGGTAGCTGTTGGTCCCCTAAATGAAACCCACTCCCCTCCCCAGTAACAAACTCCGATTCCTCCGGTGGAAGCACGAACCTCTGAAAACATTTTTTTAAGGAATTGATATTGTCCATCGGGGGTGGCGGGATAGCCATCATGAAGTTGGTTGATTGTACCGACAACATTGTGAGTATAGTCGTTCCAACCAAGTGTAAATGGATAAGAAGTTTCTGCAATAACAACAGGCTTCCGAAATTTGCTGTTAAGCCCTGAGATTATTGTACTAAGGGTGTCAACCGGTTTTCCGTGCCACATCGGGTAATAAGAAAGTCCAATTATATCGTAATCAACACTTCTCAATGATTCATAAAGTGTGGAGACATAAAGAATCCCGGCAGCATGAAGAATGATTTTGCTTTGTGGAGAGAATGTTCTTACAGCACTTGAAGCTGTATCTAAAAGCTCGATAAACTTATTCAAATATCTAAAACGGTCGCCATACGGGAAAAGAAATCCACTATTTATTTCATTTCCGATTTGCACAAAGTCCGGTTTAATCTCTCGAGCTATTTCAGATGAATAGGCATAAACTGAATCGAGTATAGCACTGTAACTCCAAACATTTTCCCATTTTTTAGGCATCGCCTGATTTCCGGGATCAGCCCAGGTGTCAGAAAAATGGACTGTTAACCAAACCTTAAATCCCTCGTTTTTCAACCTTTGCGAAAAATATTTTACCGTTGAAAAATCGTGTCCGGGGCTTGAGGGGTCTTTCCACAGTCGAAGCCTTACTGTATTCACTCCGGCTGCTTTAAGGGTTGTGAGCATCGGCTCTGAGAGGGAATCGGCGTTGAACAACACAGTCCCCGCAGCTTCAATCTGAGGGAGCATGGAAAGGTCGGCACCTTTGATGAAGAATGCCTCATCAACGGAATTTGGAAGTTCCGGTGCATTTACATTTTCACATCCGGAGAGGATGAGAAAAAGGAAAATTACCAGTGCTCCAACCATCCGTATCAATGTTTTGTTCTTTTTTTCATCTCCAAAAGCAGGGGCGAAATAGAAAACGACTTATTTTTGATCACGGGTGATAATTGTCATTTTCTCTCTCGACATCCTTTTTGATGGTTTCAAGAGCAAGTTTATTAATTCCCAGTGCAACTGAAATTTTTGTAAACAATTTTACTTCATGTACGCTGAGATCCATATCTGCCAGCATAAGCATATAAAGATACTTCATCAAATCGTATTTTTCGTCGAAGTAGAAATTTTTGTCTATGAATTTAAGTGTTTCCTGAACCTGTGTCTCGGGAATTATCTGATCTTTACATTCGATGAGCAAAGCTTCCACCTCAGCATCCTGAATACCAAATCTCTTTTTCAGAAGGAAAGTAATTTTTGTGTGCTCCAGGTCTGTGAACTGGTCATCTGCATGAGCCATAAGAACTAAAAGAGCTGCAGTTGCAATTTTTAAATTGTTCCTGTAAACTGGATCGTTCCTGTCAAGAGTTCGTTCTTTATTCTCAAATTTTTTCTTGAAAATTTTATCAAACATACCCATTTGAGTTTCCTTTTTTTCTATTAAACAGCGGGTTTGGGCCGCTCGTAAATTTTTGTCATATAGTTATAATAGGCTGCCAGATCACTCTGAAACGATTCCCTCTTCACTCGCCACGCCCAGTTACCACCACCTAATTTTCCCGGAAAGTTCATCCGTGCTCCCGTCTCAAGATTCAGAACATCCTGCATCGGTATCACAACAGTGTTCGCTACAGATGCGTATGCTGATTTTATCGCAGCAGCCACCATCTTGTCATGTTTGTAACAATTAAGATATTCCTGAGCGAATTTGTAGATGTCGTTGTCCTGATGTTTCACAGAGTCAAAATAACCCCGTGTAGTATCGTTATCATGTGAACCGGTATGTACTACACAATTTTTGATGTAATTGTGTGGTAGGAACTTTGATTCCATTCCCGTTCCAAATGCAAATTGCATAATCTTTATACCGGGGAAGTTAAATGTATCACGGAGTTTTTCAACAGGAGGCGTGATTACACCAAGATCCTCTGCAATAATGGGAAGGTCGCCCAGATATTTTTTAACAGTTCTAAAAAACTTCATCCCCGGTGCTTTTATCCACTTACCCGTTACGGCAGTGGGTGCATCTCCCGGGATTCGCCAGTAGGCTTCAAACCCTCTGAAATGATCAATTCTGGCTATGTCAACAATTTTAAGTAGTGATGAAATTCTGTCTCTCCACCATTTAAAATCGTCTTTTTCCATCTGATCCCAGCGATAGAGTGGATTACCCCAAAGCTGACCAGTGGCAGAAAAATAATCGGGGGGAACACCGGCAACCCATATCAGTTTACCTGCTTCATCCACCGTAAAAAGTTCTTTATTTGCCCAAACATCGGCACTGTCATACGCAACAAATATCGGCAAATCACCAATTACCTTGATTCCGTTTTTGTTGGCGTATGCTTTAAGTTTTGTCCATTGTTCAAAGAAACAAAATTGAAGGAATTTTTGATAATTGATCCCTTCCGACAGTTTTTTCTTCCATTTTGGTAATTCTTTTGGCTCCCTTACAGCAATTGAATGTTCCCAGGTTGTCCATAATGCGCCACCGTGATATTCTTTCGCTGCCATAAACAGTGCATAATCATCGAGCCATTCCGAATTGTTTTTGCAAAACTTGTTGTAAGAATCTTTAACACTTTTTGAGGAAATGCCTTTAAAACCCTCGAAGGCTTTAAGTAAAAGTGATTTTTTATATTCAATCACCCACCCAAAATCGATGAATTCTGGATTAAAATCTGGAACATCTGTCAGATCATCTTCCGATAAAAATCCCTGCCCGGCAAGCGCCTGAGGTGACAAAAGCAGCGGGTTTCCTGCAAATGCAGAAAAACATTGATAAGGTGAATCGCCGTAACCCGTTGGGCCCAAAGGAAACACCTGCCACAGGGTTTGACCTGCGGCAGTTAAAAAATCGATAAAATTATATGCTTCAGGACCCAAATCTCCAATTCCAAACTTCCCCGGAAGGGATGTCGGATGAAGAAGAATTCCCGCTGCTCTTGTAAATTCCATTTAAAACCTCAGATTCAAATTATTTCATTAACATCATTTTTTTGGTGATTCTTCCACTCATTGTTTCCAAAGTGTAGAAATAGACACCACTTGTAAGTCCCGAACCGTTAAATGCGATTGAGTGACTTCCTGATGATTTATAACCGTCATAAATGCCGGCAACCTGCTGTCCCATCATGTCGGTAACAAAAAGTTTTACATTTCCCGCTTCAGGAAGTGAAAATTTAATCAAGGTTGAAGGATTAAATGGATTTGGATAATTCTGATCAAGTGAAAAATTGAATGGATTGATTGTTGTTTCATCCTCTACACCGGTTGGATCATAAAAATCGAATCTGTAAACAGCGCGGCTGCCACCATCTGCTACAAAAGCTCTTTTGGTGTCTTTAGTCAAAACAACATCACTGGGGCCTGTCATCGGAGCACCCTCTGGATTTGGATTTGAGCCGCTAAACTGTGCAGGGAGTTCATACAGAGGATCTGCAAAGTTTACAATTACATTGTATCCCTTTACCCATCTTCTTGTTGAATCGGTTCCGGCTACCCAAAGAACACCGTTTGCATCAACATCAATTCCATAAGGAATTGCACTGGAAAAATCGAGATCTCTTGCAAGATCGGTTATTTTTGTGCCCGAATATGCCGATGGATTTGTTTGACTTCCACCCGACCACATTGCGATTCCGCCGGTGATTTCTGTGGATGATTTCGAATTTCTGCTGGTGTACCATGGTGTTTCAGGATTATTGTAATCACCCGTGCGCAAAACTGCCACATCTCTTACAACATCAAGTCCATTAAAGTGTGGTCCACCAGGCACAGGTGGAAATGTTGCCATCGAGATCCACGATCCTCTTGCAGGAGTTGTAAGTGCATAAGAGAAATTATAAAATCTTATCGTAGTGTTAAAAGATACTCCGGTAAATATTATCGAATCCTTTGTGATGGCAGCACCATGGATGTAAGTTCCGTAACCGGCTCCGTTGATGTTGAACCCAAACTTCTGAACAAGATTTGTATCGCGGTTTGGATATACATACTGAGCTGCTACTGTGTTTGGAGCTGTTCTCTGATAAGGGATGCTTGCGTTTATGTAAAGATCGCCATTAAGAGCAGCTATTCCTCTGATCGCACCGATGTTTCCGGTAAGCGTATCGGAATCACCGTTGTTATCAAAATCGATCATTTTTTTGAAAATTGTATCTCCGGGGAGAAGATAATAGATGGCGTTGTGTGCTTTGGTTGTGGTCGCTTTCGAAGAAGCAACATAAACAACTCCGGCTGAGTCGATGGTCATAAGGAAAGGACGAACAAATGCGGTATCTTCCGGCGGGAAGTGCATCATTCCTGTGTAATTCCATGTTTCGTTTTGAGCCATTCCTGCTGACGCAAGAATAACCATGAATAGCAATAGTGATTTAATATTTCTCATAAATTCATACCTCAATGTTATTGATTTTCTTCATACTTTTTAAATACAACCGATGTGTTGTGACCTCCGAATCCAAATGCATTACTCATTGCATAAACCACTTCCTTTTTCTGTGGTGTATTAAATGTGTAATTAAGATCGCAATCGGGGTCGGGGAATTCAAAATTGATTGTTGGCGGTATTACACCGTGCAAAATTGATTTAATAGTAGCAATTGCCTCAACAGCTCCCGCTGCGCCAAGCAAATGCCCCGTCATGCTTTTGGTTGATGAAACATTCATTTTATATGCCTGATCGCCAAAAACAGCTTTTATTGATTGAGTCTCAGCTATATCTCCCAGACCCGTGGAAGTTCCGTGCATGTTGATGTAATCAACCATTGTTGGATCAAGTTTTGCGTATTTTAATGCACGAAGCATCGCAAGTCTTGCACCATGTCCCGAAGGATCCGGAGCGGTAATATGGTAGGCGTCTCCTGTAAGTCCATAACCTACAATTTCCGCATAAATTTTTGCTCCACGCTTTTTGGCGTGTTCAAGCTCTTCGAGAACGAGGGCACCGGCCCCCTCACCCATAACAAATCCGTCTCGTGTACTGTCAAATGGCCGACTTGCAGTTTCAGGAGATTCATTCCTTTTAGACAATGCCTGAGACGAATTAAATCCCGCTACACCCAACTCGCAAATTGGTCCTTCTGTTCCACCGGCTATCATCATTTCTGCTTGACCCTCTTTTATCAACATAAATGAGTCGATAAAGTTGTGGTTCGAAGTGGCACATGCAGACACTGCACAGTAGTTTGGTCCTCTGAATCCATATTCGATTGATACTTGTCCCGCGGCAATATCAGGAATCAGCATGGGGATAAAAAACGGGGAAACCCGATTGGGACCCTGTTCTGCGTTTATCCTTGCCTGCTCCTGGAAAACATTCATTCCACCGATTCCGGAGCCTATCATCACACCGGTATCATCCTTGTCTTCAACCGACATTTTCTCGGGATCAATTCCGGCATCTTCAAGAACCATTTTAGCAACAGCCATAGCATATTGACAAAATAAATCCATCCGACGGGCAGCTTTTTTCTCGATGTAATTCAACGGATCAAATCCTTTAAGTTCGCAGGCAAATTTTGTTGTTACCCGCGAAGTGTCGAATTTGGTTATTAATGCAGCCCCACTTCTGCCTTCCATCATACCTTGCCAAAATTCATCAACTCCAAGGCCTATCGGTGTTAGTGCCGCCATTCCGGTTACTACTACTCTTCTCTGTTGCATCTTCTCTCTTAAATTGTTACTTGATTATGCCAAACCCATTCATCAAGGTTGAAGGGAAAACAAGGCTTAACTGCCCGTTTCTACTTTTATGGAAACTTAAAGTCTTAACTTGTTATAAGCAAATATTAAATATTGTAAAACCTTAACCTGTAAATTTAAATCATTTTTCCGTTCTAATCAAACACAGAATGATTATCCTTCGTTTTTAGATCACTATAATGATTCTGAACACTAAATCATACTAAAAATCCCATAAACTGAATAAAAATTCACTCTCTAAATTCAGGTTTACCGATTTTAAAGAGAGAATTATCTCACCCCTGTGGTGTGCTTCATGAGATACCAAATAAAACAAAAATGAATTGATCCCTTTTGGATATCCCTTAACTTTCATGTCAGTTCTCACACTCGTTTCAACAAGCCCGCCTATCCTGTCGGATGATATTTTTAACGCTTCCAAAATCTTCGTCTTGTAAGTATAGTCATCTTTTTCCAACCGAATAAGACCAATTGAATGCACCCCCCCGATTGCATTAAGCCACTGCACTCTTACATTATTTATATGGGCAAATTTTGCACCAATATTCCGGCCTCCCGTTGAGGCTTTTACACTAAGGTGATGTTCAGGTATCTTTTCAAGCAGTTTTAAAGTTACTCCGTTTGTAAGCTCCCATGACTCACGCAAACTCAGTACCATAGTTTAACTCTTATTTTATTGGTAAATTGCATTCTTAATTTTAATTTGGTTACAAAATACGGTAAAAATCATGAACATCAAAGGAAAAATTGTTTTTATCACCGGTGCTTCATCCGGCATCGGAATGGAATCGGCAAAAGCCTTTGCAAAAGAGGGTTGCAAGCTGATTTTAACAGCCAGAAGGATCGATAGAATCAAAATTCTTGCTGCAGAATTGTTAAATGAATTTGGAACTGAATCGCTGACTCTCCCCCTCGATGTTAGAAAAAAAGAAGAAGTTTTCACTCTGTTTGAGAAACTGCCCAACGATTGGAAAAAAATTGATATCCTGTTAAATAATGCCGGTGTTGGCAAAGGACTTTCTCCACTCCACGACAGCGACCCGGAAGGCTGGGATGAAATGATCGACACAAATGTGAAAGGACTCCTTTTTATCACAAAATCAGTCTCAAATTTGATGATTAAAAATGGCAGCGGACATATTATTAATGTTGGTTCCGTTGCAGGCAGAGAAGTATATCCAAATGGAAATGTCTATTGTGCTACAAAATTTGCAGTAAATGCCCTGACAAAAGCAATGAGAGTTGAACTCTACGATAAAAATATCAGAGTTACCACTGTTGACCCAGGAATGGTAGAAACCGAATTTAGTCTTGTCAGGTTTGATGGAGATGAAGAACGGGCAAAAAATGTTTACAAAGGAATGACTCCTCTCTCCCCCGCTGATATTGCCGATACGATTATATTCTGTGCAACCCGACCCGCTCATGTGAATATCTCTGAAGTGGTTATTTATCCTTCAGATCAGGCGAACACAACAACGGTAAAAAGATCGTAAAATGCCCGAAAAACTGAAAGGTGAGATCGAAAGGATTACTTTCTACAGCGAAGACAGCGGTTTTGGCGTGGTAAGACTCCGTTCAGGAAGGATTGTCACCGGCACCCTCCCTAAACTTTCAGAAGGCGACAGAATTGAAGCCGAGGGTGAGTGGATGACCCACCCCAAATATGGTTCTCAGTTTAAGGTATCTAAAATTATCATTTTGAAACCCGAGGGGAAAATTGCCATTTTGAAATACCTCTCCTCGGGGGTTCTCAAAGGACTCCCTAAAAATTCAGCAAAATTCCTGGTGGATTATTACGGTGAAAAAGCACTCGAGATTCTCGACAAAGACCCCCAAAAACTTCTGAATGTTCCGGGTGTGTCACAAAAGAAACTTCAAAAAATCCTGCAAAGCTGGAACGAACAAAAGAACCTTCATAAACTTGTAATTTTTCTGCAGAACTACGATATCCCTCTTACCCATTCACAAAAGATCCTGCAAAGATATGGTGATCAGGCGGAAACTGTAATCCTCTCAAACCCCTATCAAATGATTTTTGATATTCGAGGTGTTGGATTCAAAACTGCTGATGTTATTGCTTCCAAAGTTGGTTTAAGTCCCGACTTTCCACCAAGGATAAAAAGTGGAGTGCTTTATGTTCTTGAAAACTCTGCAAACAGTGATGGACATGTATTTCTTCCTTATGAAGAACTTTTAACTCTCTGTCTAAAAAATTTGAATGTTGATCTAAACCAGTACGATGTTCAGTTTCAGGAATTAATCACTGAACGAAGAATTGTGGTGATCAATAATAATGTTTACCTCCGGGAAATTTACGATTCCGAAAGAATCATTGAATCCAAAATAGTAGAACTATCTCGTGAAAAACATGATGATTCAACCGATTTCTTCAAAAATTTTGCACATACTCTCACCCATTTCTCCGAGGAACAACTTGAAGCTGTAAGGTTAAGTACCGAAAATGGTTTTCTTGTCCTCACAGGCGGTCCCGGTACGGGAAAAACAACAACTCTTAAAGGGATTATCGATCTTTATAAAAAATGTAAATTAAAGATTGCTCTCGCCGCTCCCACAGGTAGAGCTGCCAAAAGAATGGCAGAAGTGATTGGTCTTGAAGCAAAAACAATTCACCGCCTGCTTGAATATGATTCAACAACAGGGAAATTTGTTCATAACAGAACCAACCCGATAAAAGCTCACCTCCTTGTTATCGATGAAGTTTCAATGATCAACACTTTTTTGATGGCGTCACTTCTTTATGCTGTTAACAGGGAAACCACAGTAATTTTTGTGGGTGATAAAGATCAGCTCCCTGCAATTGGACCCGGAAACATCCTGCATGACATCCTTGAGTTTAACAATGTACCAATAATAAGATTAAACAAAATTTTCAGACAGGCAGAAAAAAGCAGGATTATCACAAACTCCCACAAGATCAACCGTGGAATTATGCCCGATCTTTCAAATGATAAAGATGGTGATTTTTTCTTCATGGAGGAGGAAAACAGTGCTTTAATTCCGGATAAGATTCTTGAACTTCTGCGTGACCGACTTCCCGGCAAATACAATTTTAATCCCTTCACCGACATTCAGGTGCTCGCTCCGATGTATAAAGGTGATGCCGGTGTGGATGCAATCAACAAATGTCTGCAAGAGGGGCTGAACAAAAATCCGGCTCTTTTTACAAAAGGTGATGTTGTTTTCAAAAAAAATGACAAGTTTATGCAGCTTGTGAATGACTATGAAAGAGATATTTACAATGGGGATATCGGTTTTTTGAAGGCAGTGGATGACGAAGAGGAAGAATTAGTGTTTAATTTTGGTGACAGAGAGGTAAATTTTAATAATTCATCACTTGATGATCTCACCCTTGCTTATGCATGCACTATCCATAAAAGCCAGGGTTCCGAATACCCTTGTGTAATTGTGGTACTCACTTCAGAACAATATTTTATGTTAAAACGAAATCTTGTTTATACCGCAATCACCCGTGCAGCAAACCTCTTAATCATTATCGGCAGCAAAAATGCCGTTAACCGTGCAGTCACAAACAACTCCGAACAAAAAAGATATACCTCCCTCTTTAAACTAAAAGAATCTGAAAAAGATACCTATATAAACTTTTTATAATATCCTCTGCGCTTCTCCACAAAAAGCTACTCCGATTCTCCACTACTCTGTGACTTCGTGACTCCGCTACCTCTTTTCTTCTCAGCTACCTTTGATAATGATGTACACCGCCTCTGTCGGGAAATGAATAACAGTTTTTGCATGAGGAATATCTTCCAACAATTCTTCGAGGAAATTGGAATAGTTTTCCACCATCCCCTTCTCTTTTCCACCTATCGATTTTGAGGGAAAACTTACAACAACAATTGGAGCTGCAAGTGCATTATGTAAAATCTTTTTTGCACTTCCCTTTTCCTGTCTCTCGATACATGACAATGTCTTAAAAAGGAATACAACATCGTAATCTGAAAATGGAATTTCATCCACCATCAAATCCCGGTTTTCAGATGAAAAATTTGAGAGCCCATTTTCAGTAAAAAATCTGTTTATTTCTTTGTTCGCCTCAACATCAATATCGGAACAATGATATAACTCAACTCTCTCCTTAAAATAAAAAGCAGAAAACGGATTTAGGCCACAAGCTGCATCATAAATTTTATACTTTTTCCCCGGTTCCCCCAAAACATCAAATATCTTCCTGTAAAACTCCTCATAAAACCCCATCCTCTCCGCCGTCGATACATGACTTTTTAAGACTTCGTCAACCCCTGATTCCCCTCCACTAATACTTAATAATTTATAATTAATATTTGAATTCTGATACGCTCCATATATCTGATGAAGCTTTTTCCTTACATTTTTTTCGATCTCTTTTTCTTTTTTAAAGCGGAGAGTCATGGAGGAAATTATTTTTCTGAGAGTCCCTTCATATACGATGGAATATTTCCCTGAATCCATCAATCGCCGAAGAATTCTCTCTTCCAAAACAGGATCACTCATCAAAACTTCTCAACTTGTCGATCAGCCTGGTATAAAACCTTAAATTGTGTATTGTTGCAAGTCTGTAGGCAAGGGTATCACCGATTCTAAAAAGATGGTGTAAATAACTTCTGGTGAAGTGTTTACAGGTGTGACAGTCGCAACCTTCTTCAATTGGTTTCAGAGCTTTGATGTGAATATCGTCCTGCAAATAAAGATATTTATAAAAGCCTTCTTCAAAATCGTCTATACACTGAATTCGTTCATAATCCCTGAATGTATATAATCTCTTATGGCGGGCATCCCTGGTGGGAATAACACAATCAAAAATTTCATAACCGGCGATATAAGCTTTTACCAGATTTTCAGGTTTCCCGATACCAAGTGCGTGTTTTGGATAATCGGTACCAATCAACTCAGCCACATATCCCACCATATCAAGTAATTTTCCATCATCATCGATGGGCCATCCACCAAATCCGTATCCGTCAAATCCGATCCTCAATAGTTCCAAGGCACATTTTTTGCGGAGATCGGGATTGTTTCCCCCTTGAACCACGGCAAAAAGTAGTGGCCGGTTATCTTCTTTTACTTTTCTGAGCTTAAGCTGAGTCTCAAATTCTTTTTTACACCGTCTTGCCCATTTAATCGTCAGATCAACACTCTCCTCCTGAATATTATCGGGTGCAGATGGATGAGTACAATAATCGAGACAATAAATTATATCAGCACCGATTTTGAACTGATACTGAATACACTTCTCGGGTGTGAGTATTTTTTTATCCGAGTCTTGTTCAAGTTTGTAGGTAAATCCATCCTTGTGAATGGTTCCGGCTTTCGACTCGGTTATGAGAGAATAAACCTGAAAGCCACCCGAATCTGAAATTACAGGGTGATGAAAATTCATATAATTATGAATTCCACCTGCTCCGTTAACTGTTGTAAGTCCCGGTTTTGTTGAGAGATGAAGTGTATTAACCACTATCGATTCTATTCCACACACTTCAAGATCAAACGAGTCAACACTTCTTACAATTCCGCGTGTTCCGTCAGGAAGAAACACAGGAAACTTCATCACTCCCGATCGGGTTTTAAGCTCCTTCATTTTCTTCCTCTTCTCTTTCCATCTGTTTTAATTTGTATTTGGATAGTCTCTCCTCCGATGATTTTTCATCTTCCTGTTCGTCTTCATCATCCTCATCATTAAATTTTGGATTCACACCTGAAATCAAAGCTGTGATCTCACCACGGAGATCGGTCACTTCAAGAGTTGATGCCATCTCACTTAAGGGAACCCTTACAATCGTTTCATGCAGTTTTGTGAGTTCAAAACATACCACAGCCATCCGGTTTCCAAGTACGGCAAATGCCGATTCCATCGTTTTTATTATCCGGTGTTTAGACTCAAAAAATATCAGCGTATGAGGTAAATCTTTCTCCTCTTCAAAAAACTTCCTCCTTTTTCCCTCTTTTCTGGGAGGAAATCCCTTAAAAGTGTAACTCGAAAATGGCAATCCCGAAGCAATTAATGCCGTTTGAACTGCAGAGGCACCGGGACAAACTTCCACTTTATATCCCTCTTCAACTGCCCTCGATACCACCCGGTACCCCGGATCGCTAACGCCTGGCATTCCTGCATCTGATACCAGTCCAACATCTGTTCCCATTTCCAACAATTCAATTACTTTCTCAGTCGCCTTTTTTTCATTATGTTCATGATAAGCGAACAGGTGGTGATCAACCTCAATGGAAAGCCTGCCCAACAAAAATCGTGTTGTCCTTGTATCCTCACATGCCAGATGTTTTAAAGTTTTTAACAGTCTCAAACTCCTAAGTGTAATATCCTCAAGGTTCCCAATAGGAGTCGCTATAACATAAAGTACTCCACTCATGACCCCCACCCAATCCCTGATTTATAATTAATATTTAATAATTTATAATTGTTCATTGTTTTTCTCCACAACAACTACAACTTCATTTTCAAACTCAATATATCCCAGCTTCCAACCATGTTCTTCTGCCCCTTTTTTTAATTCTGACTCATGGTTGCCAAGAATATCAGTCTTTTTTGCGACAAGATTAATTGTTGGGAAGGAAATTAACACTTTTTTTGCAGGAACATTTTTAACCACCTCAAGCCCTGCCCCTGTCTGTCGGTGTTCCAAACAATAATACATCTTAAAAAGGAATGCAACATCCACCGGAATTTCGGGGGGACTGGAAAAAACATCCCTCTGGATTCCAAGTGGCTCAAGTCCCTCCAACTCAAAATAATAGTTAATGAGATCGATAAACTGCTCATTCACATCGTAAGAGTAAAATTTTACACTTTGGGGAAGACCCATCCATCTGAAAGACAATGGATTAAGCGCACAGGCAAGATCGGCTACTGTATTTGGCATCCCCGTTACTTCAAACAATTTTTTATAATAATCGTCGAGCAATTGGTTTCGTTCGCGGGTGGAGGAATGTTTTGAAAAAATTGACCAACATACTTCCCTGATCTCCTCATCATTTCCACTTTGGAATGCTGTTGCAAGGCTGTCCTTCACCTTTTTATAGTTCGGCTCCCCAAGGTATTCAGCTCTTATCCGGTGAAGTTTCTTTTTTGCCATCTCTTCAGCAATTTTTATGCTTTTGTGGCGACTATATTCACTTGTCAGAACATCACGGATCGTTTCCTCAAGGATGATCTTATACTTCTTTGAGGATTTTATCTTGTTTACAATTTCGTCTATTTTCTTTTGCATCATTGTTTCTATTTTACAATGCAAATTTAACGATAATCCCACCATGAGGCAAAGAATTCCTGCCATTGCCCCCAAAACACCAAACTCGATTTGTTGTGTTAAGGTGAATTCCATAAATTCACCGTAATTTGTGGAGTAGTACTCCATATATTTAGCTTAATTTGTGGAGTTATACTCCATAGATTTACCGTAATTTGTGGAGTTATACTCCATAGATTTGCCGTAATTTGTGGAGTAGTAGTCCATAGATTTACCGTAATTTGTGGAGTTAGATTCCATAAATTTTACTAAATTTGTGGAGTTACATTCCATATATTATGAAAAAGCAACAAAACACCCCAAATTCTAAGTGATTTGCAATATGAAAAACTATATAAAAAGGAAGTTGGACAATCCGTCCCTGCTCAGGAAAAACAAAGTCCTGGTGATTTATGGACCCCGAAGAGTTGGAAAAACTACAATAATGGATTCATTAATTGGTAGTACCGGAGGTCAAATCAAACGGGTTACGGGAGACGACATTTCCGTTCAGACAACCATCTCTTCCCGTCAGCTTGAGGTTTTGGAACCCTGGCTTTCAGGTATTAGCCTGCTCGCCATCGACGAAGCTCACGAAATCAAGGAAATTGGCAAAGCTTTAAAACTGATTGTTGATAATATCGAAGAGATTACAGTAGTGATTACCGGTTCCTCTTCTTTTAATATCGAACAGGCAACGGGTGAACCATTGGTCGGTAGAAAAACTGTTGTCCATCTCTACCCTTTTGCTCAGCAGGAGGTGTTGAGTTTATACAGTAATGCTTACGAGTTGCGCGAAAATCTGGTAAACTATCTTGTTTTTGGTTCATATCCAGAAGCTATTTTGGCGGAAACAATAAATGAAAAAATTGAAACCATAACCGGAATTGTAAACTCTTACCTGATGAAGGATATTCTTGCCTTCGCCAACCTGAGGGGTGCGTTACCGATATTTAATCTCTTAAAACTATTGGCATTTCAGATGGGAAGTGAAGTTTCGCTGAACGAACTTTCCGACAAGGTTGGAATTGATATCAAAACGGTTGGCAGGTATATCGAACTGTTGGAAAAATCTTTTATCATCAAAAGATTAACTCCATATTCTCCAAACAGACGCAGGGAGATTACATCTAAAAACAAATACTATTTTATCGATAATGGTATTAGAAACGGTACAATCTCGCAATTTAATGGCATCGAGAATCGTAATGACATTGGTCCACTTTTTGAAAATTTTATAGTAATGGAATTTTTTAAGAAGCAGGCAAATGATCGCGCTTATGGAGAGTTATATTTCTGGCGGAACTATGACAAACAGGAAATCGACCTGTTGTTGATAAAGGATGGTTACATACAGCCGTACGAAATCAAATATAACCCTAAAGCAAAAATCAAGAAAACCTCATTTTCTGACAATAATCACGAGGTTTTGCCCGTAAAGGTGATTAATTCAGAGAACTATCTTGAATTTTTACTCGACTGATTCTCTATTTTGATCCTGCTTTTACCATCTCTTCATACCAGAACGGTTTAACAGGGTTTTCCTTCAGCTCTTCCATCTTCAAATTTTGATGGAGGAGTTGAAGTTCTTCAGAATTAAGATAAGGAACAATTGTGGTTGGTAAATTCAAAATTTTTGTGGAACCCAACACTTCGGCTACCTGATGAGGAAATATGTAACCCGACTTCTTTAATTCACTAAAAACAAACAGCAGATCATAAAGATTTGTAACCCCCTCCTGAAATTCATGCAGCAGCGACTCCACCAAAGAGGGAATCATCTCAACAGGGATCTCAGAAACTTCATACCAAAGTCTGTCAACTTTTCTTTTTCCGTCAGGTCTTCCTTTTGAGGTGAAAAAAAGGAAAAAATCACCACGTTTCAACTTTTCAAGTTTCAGCAGCAGTTCTTCCCTCTTTATTTGCGAAAAATGGAAAAACACATCAGCTTTGTGATGTTGGCTTTTGAGAAATCCGTAACCTTTTTCATCTATTTTTTTTACCCGGCAAAAGTCAACGGGTTCAATATCAAAAATTTTACCTTCCAAGTACAATCCCTTTGGTTTTATAGAGTGCTTCCTGCATCGTATTCATAACTTTCGAAATTGATAATATCCCATCCCTTAAATCCCAGGCATTTGAATAAATTACCATTGTAATGTCCGTGACGGGATCATAAATCATCTCTGAAAGATACCCTTCGTGTGCGCCCGTATGTCCATATCCGAGGTTGGGTACATATTGCAAACCACATCCATAACCGTTCGCGGTGGCACCCCCCATAGGAATCATATTCAGAATAACCTGATTCATTACCACTGACGAGATCACACCCCTGCCAAGTAATGATTCCCTCAGAAATTTTGCAAGATCGGCAGGCGTTGTTATCAGGTTCCCCTCGGCTACATTTCCTGAAATATTCGAGATGGTTGTATTTTTAATCCCATCAACACTCTGAACATTTCCCGGTACAAATGGAGCCGGGAGCTGTCGGTCACTCCCAAGATACGGCATACTGGAAGATAACAATCCCATCGGAATTAATATTTCATCTTTTACAAAATCGCTGTACCCCTTTCCCGAAACCCTCTCAATAATTTTTCCTAATAACACATATCCACTGTTACTGTAATGATAACCCCCTCCCGGTGGGAAGTAATATAAACCCGTTGCGGAATTCACCGAGGTCAATTCATCAAAAGTAAATGTATGAGTTGGATCAGTCTCCATTATGTAGTCAAGATAGTTTGCTCCCTTGTAGGGAACATTTGCCTGAATTGAGTCGGGAATCATTTCATTGGAAACATCAAAAACTCCGGCTCTGTGTTGCATCAACTGTAGAATTGTTATCGAATTTTTGAACGGGATGTTATAATTGGCATCGTCGGGCAAGTACGGCTTGTTTGTCCCGGGGATTGTGTCGGTAACTTTGGCATTAAAATTGAGCTTCCCCTTCTGGTAAAGAAGCATAATTGATGTTGAAGTAAACGATTTTGTGTTGCTTGCCGCTCTAAAATGAGTTAATTCTGTGGGAGCATTAGCAAAACCGGCAGTGGCAAAAGCCTTCCCACCGGGATATGTCACATAAATGGAAAAACCTCCCGGATATTCGGGATTGTTCTTTTTAATCGTATCAAGAAGACTCTCAACTACAGCTTTGATCGCTGTTGTATGATCCTTGTTTGATGACCCAACCGCACTTTCCTCTTTGCAGGATGTTAACAGCGAACCTGACATCAACAGGAAAACCAAAAATAATATTCTGGTTTTTATCGCTGATGAACTCATCATAATTTTCTTCTCCAACATAATTTCTCATTCATTCGTTTATTTATAAACAGCATTCAAAGTTAAATTATTAATGGCTAAAAAGCAAATACCGGGGTCCTCCTTCAAGAATTTGTCCCCTCCTTTAGACCTCCTGATGTGACCAATAACACCCTCCAAGTTGCTACAAATGGCAAGATATCACAAGTAAAAAATATTTCTTGTATTCGAAAAAATTTTTAGATAAATTACGACTTCTAATCAAAACAATAATTGCGGATGATTCTGCATACCTGTCAGGGACTAAAAGTAAGTCTCTGAAACTACTTCTCGAAATCCGATTTTAATAGAATCTGTACAAGTAAATTAAAATTGGAGATTAGATGAATTTTTGTCCAAAATGTGGTGCCCGCGTAACTGCTGAAATGTTGTTTTGCTACAAATGTGGTGAAAAACTCACGTTGGATATTAATCCACCCCAACCAGCCTCTCATATAGAAGTTCCTCCTCCTCCAATTGCACGACCTTACAGAAACACAAACCCGATGGAAGTCCCTCCTCCTCCATCTTACAGAATGACCATTGAATCCGGGCATCCAATGCCAAATATTTCATCTTCAAACAGCGATGGATACATTACCCCAGGGTCAAGAAGTTTTAACCATGAATCCAATAATTACGCAAGATCATCGAGAGTTACCGAAGAAAACCTGTTGAATCCCCAACTCTATAATAACGGAACTTCCTTTGAATTGCCACCTCCTCGGGTGATCCCGGGATCAGAAGATGTCAAATCACGGAAATCCGGCTCGATGAGAAATTTTATCAGAAAAGTTAATCCTTTATGGCCCGCAAAACATTTTTTTATCACAGTTTTGATCTTAGGCGCAATCTATGGAGGCTCTTTCTTTTTTGATGATATCGCCGGAGCTGATAATGATGTTATTTTTGAATGGGGTATATCTCGAAATGCCGTTATCGAACGACTAAATTACCAAAATATCTCACATTCCATCAAAGACAACGCCGGAAGTGAAGTAGTCGCCGAAATTTATAATTCAACTATCGACTTCCCTTTTCGAAAGGAGTTATTAAAAGATAAAAAGCTCATCATTTCATACTATTTCAACTCTGCTGAAAATCTGCGAAGCATTTCGATAGTCATTCCTCAAATCAAGAGAGTTGAAATTTATCCTGTCAGCACAAAAATTGGTGAACACTATACATTTGATCCAACCAACTCAAATCCTGATGAATTCGCATACATCTCAAATGATACAAAAATATGGTTTATTGTAAGAAATGAAGTGGGCGATAATGTGGATGCTGTAGTTACGCTTACAAGTAGAACAATAAGGTGACGGGGCAATCAGTGATCTACCCCAACTTTTTGCGTAGATTCTCCTTAACTTGACTCCATTCCTCAGCGATTATGCTGAAATAGATTGTGTCTCTAACCCTGCCCCCGGCAACAACCATATGTGAGCGGAGTGTGCCCTCCTCCTTGGCTCCAATTCTTAAAATTGCATTTCTTGAACGGATGTTCAGAGCGTCTGTTTTAAGTTCAACCCGATTGCAACCCCACACTTCAAAGGCATGTTGCAACATTAAAAATTTCATCCCGGTGTTCACAAAACTTCGCTGCCATTCCACTCCTATCCAGGTCCAACCAATCTCCACCCTCTTATGAGTTGTTTCGATATTGCCAAAGCGAGTGCTTCCGGCATATTCACCTGTGGCTTTTATCTTTATCACAAACGGCAATGCGGTTCCGTTCTCTTTCTCCTCAAGTGCCTTGGTGATGTAAAAAACAAGGTCCTCCCTGTTCCTTACTGCCCCGGGTGTTAATTGCCACAGTTCTGGATTCATGGCTACTTCATGTAAACCATCAACATGGTCCATTGTTAAAGGTTCAAGTAAAATATCTCTGTTTTCCAATACAACAGATTCAATTTTCATCATTTCTATTTCCCGGTTGGAGCAATATTTATAACCACACTCCCTTTTTTTCTTCCGGTTTCAACATAAGAATGAGCTTCCGAAATCTTTTCTATCGGGAATTCACGATCGATGACGGGTACAAATTCACCACTAATCAGCAATTTCTGAAGGAATTCAATGCCTTCTTTTTTCTCGACAGCCGTGCCTCCGATAACTTTTTTCCCTTTTGTTAATCCTGTAAAAATACCGGCAAAAACCACTGCGGGATTCATGTGTACCAACCTTAGATAATATCCCTTTTCCTTTAAAGCATCAACCGACTTTCCAAATGGACTTTTCCCCACTGTATCAAAAACGATGTCAAATGAGTTCGGATAGTTACCAATGTCGTCTTTGGTATAGTCAATGACCTTATCCGCACCAATGGATTTTACAAGTTTAACATTACCGGTTGAACAAACTCCGGTTACTTCAGCACCAAAATATTTTGCGAGTTGAACCGCCGCTGTTCCACAATTCCCCGATGCACCATAAACAAGAATCTTTTTCCCTTTATCAATTTGTCCCAACCTAAGAAAATGAAGTGCCGTTAATCCTCCAAATGTTACCGCAGCAGCCTGTTGAAAACTGATATTCTCCGGTTTTTTGGCGATTACTTCATCTTCGTGGAGGCAAATATATTCAGCATAAGTTCCAAATTTAAAACCTGCAGACCCAAAAACCTCATCGTTGACTTTGTAATTTTTAACATCTTTCCCCACCGCCTCAACAATTCCTGAAAATTCAATCCCGAGGGTTTTGTTTTTAGGATGCCAAAAACCCATCATAAATTTCACTATATATGGATCGGCTTTTCTCAACCTGACATCTGCCATGGTTACGGTTGAGGCAATAACTTTTATTAATATTTGATTTTCTTTTGGTACCGGTTTGCTTACTTCAGTGAGTAGGAGAACTTCGGGTCCCCCGTAATTATTATATTCAATCGCACGCATATTTAAATTCCAATTAAGTTTATTTTTTTGTGGAGAGCAATTTTTTCAATTGATATATAAAACATCAAATAGAAAAAGATTAGAACTTAATTTAGTCAGAAAACTAAAGGGAACAATTTAAGTTTATTTAAGCGGTGGATTTAATGTTTGGGGGGAAGCTTTTTAATGCAATAATCCAATAATGCAGTAATGCAATGATGGGCGTCATTTACAAGGCTCAGTGTTTAAACGGAAAGGTCATTGCCAATAGTTGCGACAGCAGTCCCTCCATTATTTAAAACGACAAAGCCCCCAAATGTGGAGGCTCTTTGGTGCACCCTGCGGGACTCGAACCCGCGACCTGATGATTAAGAGTCATATGCTCTACCAACTGAGCTAAGGGTGCACCGCAAAATTACGGAAAATATTTTATATTGCAAAATTGTACCAAAATTTTCCGGAAGCCCGACTGAGCCTTTTGACCGGTTTTTTGTTCCGGATATTTCTGAAATTTTTCCGTAAAGGAAGTTCTCTGAACCTTCAAGTTATCTGGGATCGGATCCATTATGCGATTACCATCCCCACACTCTTTATTACGATCCTTTGGGTCATAAAACTCATTGAATGGATCACCGGATTTTCGCTGAGCTGGTTGGGAATCATCCCAAGAGATACTGACCATCTCATCGGAATACTCATGTCACCTCTTATTCATGGCGATTTTGGGCACCTCATGTCCAATACTCCTCCCCTGTTTGTGCTCGGATTCCTTGTCCTCTTTTTTTATCCTTCAGCCTCCCGAAAGGCAATTCCACTAATGTATGTAATGAGTGGAATGTTATTGTGGACAATTGGCAGACCTGCTATCCACATAGGAGCCTCAACAATAGTTTATGCTCTCGCAGCATTTCTTTTTGGAAGTGGAGTCGTTAGAAGAGATGTAAGATCGATTGGGCTTGCTCTACTTGTAGTTTTTCTTTATGGCGGATCTCTCTCGATGGGTTTAATTCCGGCAGATACCGGAGTTTCATGGGAAGGACATCTCTCCGGTGGGATTGCAGGTGTGGTAATGGCGCTCATCTTCAGAAAAGAAGACCCTCCAAAAAAGTATTCCTGGGAGGAAGAAGATGATGAGGACAGTGTGAAAAAATATTACAAAGAAAACTATTTTAATTGAATTTAAATCGCTTTTTGAAATAAGCATAAGCCGAATTTATCCTCTTGGCTGCCTCCTCTGCCCTTCTTCTATCTGTATCATTCTGTGATGCATTTGAATCCGGGTGATTCTCCTTCATTTTACTGCGGTACTTTTTCCTGATGTTGGCAACTGTATAATCATTCTCCAAACCAAGAATATCACCGTAATATTTATCAAGCGGATCAACAGTCTGTCTCGTCCCCGATCCTGATGTCGAACTGCTTTGGTTTGAATAATAACGACTTGAACCCGAAGCCTGCGAGTTATCGTAATCTCTGATGAGATGTTCCCGCCCGATGCAAAGGAAATGATAAAGGTTGTTGGTGCGATAGCCAAAGGCATGCAGGTAGATTACCAACAAATCGCCGTAGGGTTCGGTGTCCAGTGTGAGTTTACTTGCCTCAATATAGAGTTCGTTCAAAAGTTTTGGAACACTGTATTGATGTTCATTCCCAATAAGTCCCTCATCTGCAAACGGATTCACAAGCCTGAAAACACTTTTAAGCCACGATTCATCCTGTCTCGAATTGCTAAGTTTGTAAAGGATTAAAAAATCACGCAGCATCTCCTCTTTTGGAACTCTCGCCATAATTCGAGGCTCCAAAGTGCTGCAGATAAGTTTCATATAAGTTGATCTGCCAAGAAGATCCATCAGCCCTTCAAGATTCACTCCAAAAAGCGATAAGACCACTTTATTGATTGCCGGAACTATTAAAATATCCTCGGCACCAAAACCTCCGGTAAGGAAAGCTGCCAACCAGCCTGCCCCCTTGGCAATATTCCTGGAAAGTTTAACCTTGTCGAGACCCTTCATTATTTCTGAACGAATCTCTCCCGCTATGTTGTAAGCCTCACCCAGACGGTTTTGGTTATAACACTCCTGTGCCTTTTTATATTTTTTTTCGAGTTCGTAGTAGTTTAACAGGTCCATAATATTAGATAAAACAGAAAAGGCTGCCTGAATAAGCAGCCTTTAAAATCATTTTGAAACAGGCTTAAATTTCGCCCGCTCTTTTTTTCTTAAAATACATACTGCGAGTCATTTCAAAACGCCAAACTAATCCATCAACAGGATCAACATAATCATCAGTCCTTACAAATTTTAATTTGTTTAGAATATGATTTGACGCATTCTCTTCGGGACGGGTATGTGCGATTACTTTAATGATCGAAGTATCTTTAAAAGAATAATTCATAAATGCCGTTGCAGCCTCAGTCGCCAAACCTTTATTTCGGTAGTCAACTGCGGTTCCGTAACCGATTTCAACAACTCCATTATTGGGTTTGCCTTTAAAACCACCTGCTCCAACAAGTGCCTTGTCTTTTCTGTGAATGAAAAGATAAAATCCCCACTCACCAAATCCAGGACCGTGGGCAAGCAGGCTGTAAATGAATTCGAGTGCCTCGGGAAATTCAAGATAACCTTTAGCGACTTTGAAACCAAACTCTTTTTCGAACATCGATTCATCTTCTTTAAGAAGTTCGATGTGGCGGGCCGATGAGTTGATAAGATCAAGATTTTCAGTGCGAATAATAAAAGGTTCTGCCATGAGTATATAGTTTTCCAAGAAAATAAAAAAGACTAATGCGCAATGTAACCTTTTTTATACCTAAAATAAAGTCAATTATTTTACTGAATTAATATTTTACATAGGCTTCAAATACAAGCACTGCGTTACTGCCGGAATAAAGATAAAGTAACTTGTCAACGATTTTATAGCTGGTAACACTCTTCAGTGCCTGGAAGTAATCAATCTCGATCGACATATTGTCGCAGTTCATTTTCGTGGAGCCCAGATTCTGAAGTGAAAGCTGTGATCCATTAATAACATAATTGCCTGAAAATGTGTTACAGCTTCCAGTTCCACCAAAATTATTATCGGCAGCCGAGAGAGCAAGTGTTGCATTGTCTGCATTCGCCGGGATAACAACCTGATTTCCATTCATCTGTACAAGCTTCCAGGGTGTGCCATACAATTGTACACTGTTTTTTAATGTATTCGTAACCGCCGCACATCCTGATATAAGGAATGCCAACATTGCAAAGGCTACAATTGTTTTTGAATATTTCATTTTTCATCTCGTTTTGTTAGCTAATAAACTTTTATACTGATTCCAAATAACTTTGGTTTCGTATATGCAACTTAATGATTAAAAAGATGGTTATGTGTGATAAAGAACTTCGGAGATTCGGAACCTCAGAACTTCTTAGATTAGGAACTTTTGAGTTCCAGTGTATAAATTTACGAAAGTCCCGAAGTTCTTTGAACCGAAGTTCTGTGTACCGAAGTTCTGAAGTTCAGAGGTACTGAAGTTCCTCTAACTTTTTCCTATATTTATTTTTTTAATTGAAAATTTTTCGGAGTGTTTAATGTACTTCACAATTTTGGCAGATGATAACAAATTTTTCATCAAATGTGACGGTTCTCTGAATGCGGTTACAGTGGAAGAGTTCAGAAATACTATTGAACCATTCATCAACGAATACAGGGCACCAATTGTTATTGATTTGGAAAAAGTTGATTATGTTTCTTCAGCAGGAATTAGAGCTTTCCTCCTTCTGTATAGAGCTGCCATGGCAAAAAGTCCCGAACTCGGTATCCATTTTATGGATATGGTAACACTCACAAATATTTCACCTCAGGTTCAACAAATTCTTGATATCTCCGGATTGTCTGATTCGATCAAACAATGGGAAATCGAGAGAGATTCTCAGTAATGGATAATACTCCTTCCTTTTAACAGATGTTTATAGATTAAATTGAGAATAGATGAGCAGAATTAAGATAGAAGACAACAAACTGAAAAGACATCTCTTTTTTGGTTTGGGTATTACGTTTATGGTACTCGGAGTGGTGGGATTTATCCTCCCCTTTATGCCGGGAACAATTTTTTTAATAATAGCAACCTTACTTTTTGCGAGAAGTTCAGAGAAGTTTCATAATATGATACTGCACAACAAGTATGTTGGCAAATATATTCACTACTACTATGCCGGCGGAAAAATGCCCCTCCGTGCAAAAATTATCACATTTGGAATGATTGCATTTTCGCTCTCTCTTTCTCTCTTTTTAACGCTCTGGGTAAGTTAATCCTTCACTTTTAATCACTGCCTCGGGCAGTTTATTGGGCTAAGTCATTGATTCATTTAAATAAAAGCGTCAGCGCTGCTGATAAGTATCTCGCCAACAAAAACAAACTTCAGATATTGATCTTCCTTGCTGCGGGCGACAGCGAAATCCATCAAACTGAATCAGACCTTATAAGCGAAATCGCCTCTAAAATGGGATTTTCTGATGACGAGATTGCAACCGAGATAATTGAGTTTGATCGAAATCTGAATGTTATCATACCTGAAGAAAAAAGTGAAAAGTTTTCTTTGATCTACGATCTTTTTCAGGTTATGCTTATAGACGGTGTCGTAACCATCGAGGAAGTCGCAATTATAAGCAAAGTAAGTTTCTTGTTTGGGTTCCCCGCATATAAATTAAAAGAATTTTACACCAATCTTGTCAAAGCAAATACTGTTGATGAATCGAAAGAGAAGTTCCTGAACCGAATGTTGGAAAAGCTCTGAACCGCTCCTGAACATCCCTCTTTTTTGACCAAAAATAATTAAACGATCGTGTTGTGAGTCACTAATATTATTGAATTTTGGTGTATATTTTAAATTGCAAATATCTCCATTTATTTTTCCTTAAATAAGATCGAGTAAAGTGGCTCCAAACACAATGATCACCCTTGGTGGTCTGATACTTTTTGGCATTTTTCTGCTCTCAACCAACAATGTAATTGGCAATCAGTCCGAGGCTGCTTTGTCCAACGAGTTTTATATCTCCGCCATTGGTTTGGGGCAGTCATTAATCGATGAAGCCAAAGGAAAAAAATTTGATGAAGCCGAGGTTGCCGGAACTCTTAATGCTTTAGCTAATCTTACCGCTCACGCCAGTCTTGGAAGAGAAACAGGCGAAACCTATACAGCACCGGATTCATCCTATGCAGGTAACTATCGAAGCCTCCGCTATTTTGACGATTTTGACGATTACAATAACTACAGAAGAATGGTGAGCACCCCCCGAGCAGAAAATTTTACTGTCTCTTCAACGGTTGGATATGTCAGTGAAACCTGGCCCGACTCTTCACTGACAACAAAAACATTTGCAAAAAAGATGAGGGTGACTGTCACAAGTCCTTACCTCAAAACAAGTGTTATTTTAGAATTTGTTTACATTTTTTAGCCATGGCAGCAGTTTTAGACCTTATCGGCGCAACACTCATCTCGGCATTTATCACATTTATGCTGATTTCGGTGAATAACAACCTTTCGGTAACTGCCACGCAACAGTATATGAATACCAATACCCAACAAAATATGGTTGCTCTTACCGAGATGATGCAATTCGATTTTAAGAATATTGGCTATCGAGTTACTGACTCAATAAAAATTCAAAAAGCGGATACCTCCTATTTCTCTTTTAAACTCGACTATGATAATAACGGAACTGTTGATTCAATTATATATTACCTCGGTAATACTTCTGAGTTAACCATGACCGAGAATCCGAATGATAAACCCCTTTATCGTAAAGTTAATAACACTACCGCGTTACCCGGAAATTGGGGCATAACGCGAATGAGATTTAAATATTACGACAGCCTTGGCGTGGAAACAACTTTCCGCTCCAAAATCAGGTCGTTTAAAGTGTTAATCGAAGCTATGAGTCCCTCGAAATATGACGGCAGATGGTCATATTCCAACTGGGAAAAACTTTACAAACCAAGAAATTTGAGGTAAATCATGCCCGGTAAAGCACTTATTATCCTCCTCGCAGGTATCATGGGTATTGCAGGTTTAACCTACCTGAATATTTTTGAATCCGGTAAACGAATGACCGAATCCACAACTGACACCTTTAACTCCACGCAGGCTAAAAACCTCGCTGAAGCAGGTGCACAAATGGCGGTCAGACAAATGATTATTGACACAAATTGGAGGGAAGGTTATTCAAACCTTAACCTGCTTGGTGGTGTTATCAATGTTAGATGTGTTGATACTCTTTTTGACACCATTTCTGTTGTTAAAGTGGAATCATTCGCCAAAATGGCAGTGAATACAAATGCTGAAAAATCGCACACCGCCGTTTGTTATTACAACAAATACAGAAAAAAAACAGTTTTTCCACCCGCCATCAGAGGTTCGATCACCACCAACAGCACCATTACCACTCTTGGTGATATGAATGTTGATGGCAGAGATCATACAATGACCGGAACCCTCCTTTCAGGAACAGGCTCACTTGGAATATGGACTACGGGTAATCTCTTTCAAAGCGGGTCTTCCACTATTGGAGGTACTGCCGCAGGAACCGACTATGCCCCGACAAAACCTGCCGACCCAAATACTGTATCCTACTTGCAAACTTATGCGGGAGGATACCCAACAACTCCGGATGGTATTATGGGAGGAGCATTAAACGGCTATCCTGAAGGCACTCTTAAAGCCATCGCAGTAAGCGGAGCCGGAGGAAGTCAGTATGTAACCAACCCTGTAAATTTGACATACCCGCTTAAAGGGGTTACTTATGTTGAATTACCGGCTAATACTTCCTGGACATCTGCTAATGTTGCAGGATCCGGAATTTTGATTATTCACAATTCAACTTTATCCGCCGGTATAGCCAATATCAATTCCGGAATCTTTGCCGGGATAATGATGGCTGATGATATTGTAAGAATTCACACAACTGTGATAGGAGCCTTGATCGGCATATCTCCAAATCCTTCCAGTGGAAATTGTATTGGTAACGGAACAGGCAGCATCCTCTTCTCTCGCGAAGCGATTATGAATGCAGTTAATCTTGTAAACCTTACAAATTCAATAAATGCTCTCTCAGTCAACCAACAAATTCTTTATTGGTATGAATAATGCGGGATTTTAATTATTTATTCTTCTCCCAACAATTTAGGTTCTAATGCCCGGCAAAGCAATCATAATTCTACTGACCGGTATAATCGCCCTATCTGCAATCACAATACGAAATATCTCGCAAAGAGATAATGAATTGACGACTCATGTCATAAATGTTTACAGTGATGCCCAGATAAAAAACATTGCCGAAACCGGAGTCCAGATGGCACTCCGTAAAATAAAAGTTGATACCGCATGGCGGGCGGGTTTCCCTCTCATGAACCTGTTAGGGGGAAAAGTGTCCGTCAGAGCCAAGGATACCACTTTTCTATCTCAAAACCTGATAAAAATTGAGGCTTTTGCCTTCACAGGCTATGGCACTTCCAATCAGGAAACTTATACAGCGATGTGTTATCTCGCACGACCGGCTGCCGGGGGAACCAGAATTTTTCCTCCTACCATGAAGGGAGCGGTAACAGCAAATTCTGCCGTCTCAACCCTCGGAAACTTACAAGTTGATGGTAGAGACCATACAATTGCCGGAGCCGTGGTTGGTGGCCAGGGAAGTTTTGGGATCTGGACAACTTCTTCACTAAGTCAAAGTGGTTCCTCGGATATTGGGGGTACTGTAAGCGGAACCGATTGGGCACCGTCAAAACCGGCAAAAGCAGGAACTGTTGCAACTTTTCAAGTTTATCCCGGTGGATATCCGTCAACACCGGACAGTGTTATGGGTGGACCGGCTAATGGCTACGCCGAGGGTACTCTGAAAGCAACAGCTATAGCAGGCACCGGTGGCAGCCAGTATGTAACCAATCCGGCTCTGCTTACTTACCCTTTAAAAGGCGTAACTTATGTGGAACTTCCATCCGGTTCAGAGTGGAACTCGGCAAACATCACCGGAACCGGGATTCTCATAATTCATAATACAAGCTCAAATGCCAGAATTAAAAACCTGAACAGCGGCCCTTTTAAAGGTGTTTTGATTGCAGACGATATTATTCATGTTCACACGCAGATTATTGGAGCGGTTGTGGGACTCTCAAAAGCTCCCTCTTCAGGAAACTGCCTCGGAAATGGAAGCGGTTCAATCCTCTATTCCAAAGCTGCAATTAATGACGGGATTAATGTAGTGCCATTTAGCGGAACAGGTGGAATGACCTCAAGCAGTGTTAATGTGGTTTACTGGTGGGAAAAATAAAAAACGGAACTTCATCGGTTGATATCTGAGAAGTTCCGTAATAACAATTAAGTTTATTCAGCTATTCCTACAAACGACTCGGCTTTAAGACAGGCGCCACCAACAAGTGCACCATCAATATCAGGCTGACCCAAAAGTTCGCGTGCATTATCCGGTTTTACACTTCCACCATATTGAATAACGGTGTTTTCAGCTGATACAGCACCAAAAAGTTTCACAAGTTCACTTCTTATGAAAGCGTGTACTTCCTGAGCCTGTGCTGGTGATGCAACTTTCCCGGTTCCAATAGCCCATACAGGTTCGTAAGCGATTATAACAGTTTTCATATCAGAATCTGATAAACCTGAAAGACCTGCGTGAATCTGTCTTTTGATAACATCAAAGGTGGTTCCACTCTCTCTTTCTTCAAGTGTTTCACCGATACAAAAGATTGGCTTTAATTGTAAGGCAAGAGCTTTTTTAACTTTTTTGTTTATCAACTCATCTGTCTCACCAAAAATGGTTCTTCTCTCTGAATGTCCAAGTATAACATATTCACATCCAACAGATTTTAACATTGCAGCCGAAATTTCGCCTGTAAATGCACCATTTTCTTCAAAATACATATTCTGTGCACCGAGACCAACATCACTTCCCTTTAACAGTTCCTTTGCAGTCTCAAGTGAAGTGAAAGGCGGGCATACTATCAATTTTGCATCAATCTTTTTCCCTGCAAGAATCGACTTTATACCTGATATAAGTTCGATCGTACCATTAATATCGTTATTCATTTTCCAGTTGCCGGCTATAACTTTAGTTCTCATCATTCTCCTCGAATTTTTTGTTTTTTCAACTTTAAAGTTACCCATATTTAACCCTTTGAACAAAGTTATTTGTCAACACTATGGGATTAAACCGCAGAGGACGCAAAGAGGGGGAAACATAAACTCCATCCGTTAAATCCGTGTTAAATCCGTGGAATCCGTGGAACTATCCCCCAATAGACGTCATTATTTAACTTTAATCCTCCCCCTCAGCCCCTCAACGCCTCTTTCTTTCATCAGATTATATTCGTAAAGCGAAATTTTCCCATCGCGATAACTATCGAGAAGTTTCTTTTGGAATTCAACCGGGTTGTGAAAAACTTCTTCAGAAGAGGTTTTCCCATACCCCTCCCCAATATCATTATAAACTTTGCTGCCATCTTCATAAAGCTGAACCCGCTTTTTTCTCCCTTCTTTTTCCTCAGTGAATCTGTCAACTATTTTTGGTTTATAAAATGAATTTTTAATTTTCTCCCCCTTGCCGTTATCAAGCCAGGTTCTGTTTCCATCAGCATCGGTGTAGTAGAGAAATGGTTCGTCATATCCCGGTATTTTCCCTTTTTTCTTTCTGTGGTACTTATAAAGTGAAAAAATGGCGGGTGCAAGGGATGCGAGAAGTGCCTCTTTTTGGGGAGTTTGTGTGGAATCACCCACTCCCCCGTTTTCAGCGTCTTCCTGTTGAAGAAGTTCACCAAATAATGCAAGTGCATCGTTTTCCCTCTCAACTGAACCACGCTTTAGAACACCGATTCGATGATTTTGTCCACCCAGCCCAAGCCCCTGTGCAAATCCTGATATCAGATTTGTATAAAAATCATTCGCCATTTTACCAACCCGATTCATCAATTATTCTGTTTATCAGATTGTTTTCTCTTTCCGGAGGAAGTGATTCCCCCTGACTCAACTCTTCAGGGAGCGGTCTTCCCTGTTTCAAAATTGGATCAAAATACTTCCTGATTTCTTCCATAAGTTCGGTTTTTAGCTTTTGGTAAATTTCATGTTCCGCGGCTGCACTCAAAGATTCTGCCGGTGACTCTTCAACAGATTCAGAAGCAACATTCCCCGAATTCTCACCTTTAACCACCCTCGGTGAATCCGTCTCCACCTCAACTTTGTCCGTTGCCACTTCATTTTGTAAGGACTCTTCAGACATATCAGTGGCTTCCACATTATTTGTCTTAACTTCTTCAATCATTTCATTCTGTTCCATTATTTCCTCCGGTTATTGTGTTTGTGTTGTTGTAATTTTTTATAATTTTATCTTTATCACCAGTCTCAAGGTTCATGTAATTTAACACCACTTCAATTGGTACTGAACCGGGATAGATGTTATTAAGTGAGACAAGTTGTTCAAGTTTTTCACTTTTCTCATCACTGCTTAATGGTGCCTCGGTTACAACTATCTCATGATCCATCATCAAAATCGATTCGGCAGAAGGAAGGTTGTCCCCCAAAACAACCTCCCCCATGATCTGCCTCGTTGCGGCTGCCACAGCATCGTCCCCTTCATATATTAACACTGCTTCAAGCAGTTTTTCCCCCAAACTACATTTCCACCTTTTAAGATTGTCGAGCACCAACCCCGCCGCAAGCAAACCCTGTTTTTGTTTTGCGAGAATTGCCTTTCCGCTCTCGTTACTGTAATCAGCAAGACCATGAAAACTCCTCCCTCCGGCGAGGTCTTCAATAAACCCTTGCATTATCGATGCAATCTGAAAATATTGTGGATTCACTCCTGAAACTTTAAGAGGTCGGAACACCTCTTCACCCGTCCTTGTCCAAATAATTCCACCTGTCTTTTCTGCTTTTCTTAATGCCGTTTCGGGAGTTTCCGATTCTGCCAGAGCATGAACATTCCCCTGATATACATTTTTTACATCCCTCCCAAAGCTGTAATCAATTTGCATGAATACACGGTCGAGAAAAATCTGCGGTTCAGCCAAAAGATCAGCAAGTGACCAAAACTTGTTTTCGAAGTGAAAGGGTCTGTAAACATTTATCGGAATGGATGAAAGAGGCAAATCGATTATATCAATGATTTCACCTCCGGTAAGAATATATTTAGTTATTCTCTCTGAAGTTACGGGTATAATCTCATGAACCGGAACATCAAGGTTGTTCTCCAGATAGGGAATATGGAGTATTCTGACTCTTTTTTCAATCTCCGCTCTTGTTTCAAACTTTCCGGCAAATACTCCCGCTCTTAGGTTAAAGTGATTCCGGTAGTCATTAAAAAGAAGGAGATATTCAGGCACCTCTCTTTTAGTATAGTGATTAATGAGTCGAACTACATCACCTCCTCCCCTTAAACCACCTCCACTCTCCTCGCGATAGAATGAATGGCCAAACACCGGATCATAAGAACTTGAAATCCTTCCGTATTTTCTTTCCACATCTTCTGTGCGGAAATTTTCTCCAACTGCAATAAAAAGTGCATCATCAAGATTATAACCCCTGGCGCTTGAATCCCAAAAGACATCCAGATAGTCCCGCCGTTTGATCATTACTTTTATCTCACCGTTTTTGATCGACGGCAAAATCTCTGCTGCTCCAAAACAAACCGAAAGTCCCGCATCAAAAAGTTCACTCTCGATCTGCTGTAAATTCTCCGTTCTTTCTTTTCTTTTGAGAATCTCTGTGGCAATGTTCGATTCAATATCATTTTCTTCAGATGAGCTCACTTTTAATGAGGTCCGAGTCTGTCTCTGTGTCGAAATAATATTGTTGAGCTTGTGGTTCATCAGCGAAATCGAATATGGATGACGATTTGCCGCTTTTATGGCTCGCAGTTCATCATCAGTCCAATGGATTCCCTGTTTGTATCTCTCATTTCTTTTACCCCTGCTCCATGTTTTATCAAATGACTCAAGCGATTCGTTATGAAGTTCTGTTATCTCTTTGTGTGTGTAGTAGTTTCCCATTTTTCACTTTTTTTTGATGCAAATTTGCTCCAAAAAGTGTTAAGCTTCAAGTGTGAAGGTTTACACGGGAAGGAAGTTACACATTTTTTTGGGAAGTATGAGACTATGTAACGAGAAGCAAAGTAGCGAAGTAGCATAAAAAAAGGCTGCCCCGATTGAGACAGCCTCATTAGAATTAAAAGAAAAAACAGCTACCTTAGATAGATTATTTTTTTCGAAAGATAGTCAACTTTTCCCGTTTCGTTACCTTTTATCTTAACATGAACGAGATATACCCCGCTCGCGAGAGTGGTATTAAAGTTGTCAGTTCCATTCCAGTTATATTTTTTTATTCCTTTTATCCCATCCTCATCTGCAATTTGTTTTACAAGTTGCCCCGTAATATCAAAGATATTTACAGAAACCCTTGAATCTTCAGGAAGACTTAACTTGATCAATGACATTGAGTTAAATGGATTGGGATAAATATCCAACATGAGGCTGTCAACCTTACTGTTTTCATCCTCAATTTTTGTAAGAGTACTCTCATCCCAAGGATTAATCAGGTAGTGAACCGTGTCGTTAGGTTCAAGCACGAGGAAGGCAGTATAATCACACAATACCCGGTCATCAAATGCCATACTTACAATGAGTGAAGTATCATAAGCTGCGTTTACGAGCATCTCGTTAATCTTTTCATTGGTTAATGCACTCGGTATAATTGTCCTTTTGTTAATTGTATCAAATTGAACACTGAATGGAAAACTCCGGGAATAAACTGTATCGTTTCCACTGAATTTTGCCGTAACATCAAGTGTAACCGTATTTGTGTTGTCATACTTCCCGACAAAAAACATGGGAGCCCAATAATCTTTTAGATTTTTCCTGATCTCTCTGAATTCGGGAATTACTCCACCGGTTTGTGGTGTCACTGTTATAACAAGTGTATCAATACCGGGCATTGAAGTACTTATTCCATCTGCGATATAATCCCAATCATAAATCGCTTTTTCGAAGTGAAGCCCACCCCTCTTTGATGAAATCTTTGCGAGTAACAGTCCACTGCCATAGTAACTCTTAAGATCATTATAAGTAACGGGAGGAATCACAAATGGTTCTCCGTCGAGGAGGTTTACTGTGTTAATCTTCGGTTTATACTCACCAAGTTGGGTCATAAACTGATTAACTTTGGCATCTATCTCTTCCACTGAATAATATTTATCCGAATTGCTTACAATAATTATTTTGTCGGGACGATTTACATTACTGAAATTTGAGATATAGTCGAGGAAATCGGGTAACATTAATGGACCATTAGTTACATTCATCCCCATTAAAGGTGGATTTACGAGTGATTTCAGACTTAAATCATCATCGTACCCATATATTCCGGAGACTACAAACAGTCCGTTAAGTACCCGTTTTGACAAAACCGCAATTTTATCAAGATTGTTTTTTAGCTCAACTTTTACAAATTCGTCGTTATGATTGAGTACATGAGTGGTTTTTCTTTCGATCGTGGGAGGAAACCCTACTCCAAGATTACCATTTTCATTTCTGAACCATGTGTTAAACTTTGTAATTGTGGTATCAACCCTCAGATTGGTGAAATAGTGTTTCAGAATCGAATCTGCGCTTACTGTAGGTTTTGAAGTATATGCTAAAAATCTTCCGCCTCTTTCAAGCAAAAGATTTAAAGAGTCTTTATACCGGGCAACTGTATCCTGGTGTTTGTTTTTCCCCATGGGGTCGTAAGCCATCACAAGATCGCTGTTGGTTATATCAGGAAGCCCCAGCCCAAAATTGGCAACCTCTTTAAAATTGCAAAGAGTACTGATACCATGAAAATCCATCGTCCATCTGGAATCATGATCGAGCCACAGGATTTTCCGCTTCTTAACTGAACTTGCAGCAATACCAACAGGTGAGTTGAGATAATTTGCAAACATGTTCTGAAGCGACCAGCCGGCTACCACCTCGTAAGGAGTCCATCCGTTTGTTAACTCAACAAACTCATTACCACCCGCAATCACAATCCTCACAGAATCACCACTCCTTATGCTTCCGGAAATTAGCGATCGCAAATTGGCTGCAGTAGTTGTAAGATTTTTACTGAAATCGCCGCTTACATCAAATGCATAAAATATTTTCTGCGGCGTTCGGGCTGTGTCAACATTAAACATATCGCCCAGACCAACCCCCAATTCAAAGAAATTTTCACCCGCCTTCTTCTTTTCAGAACTAAAGTAGGTACCAAAATTTAACGGGAACTGATAGGTCATTTTAAGTGATTGATATGCAGCAATATTAGCTAGATATGTGTAATAATAGTTGAATCCCATCGTATCCGCTTTTGGAACAAATGTTGCAGATGGCACCTCCATTATACTCGGAGACCCAAATTCATTTGTTATCCTCTTAAACATTATATGAAGCGGAACATTAACAAGTGTATTGGCTCTTAATAATCCATAAGGAAGTTCAGCAATTGTTTTGTTCTGAGAATATTGAAGTGGAACAAGGTAGGTTATCTTGGCTTTTCTGGTAGTCCCCGATCTTAGCGGAAATATATGCAGTTCATATTGTTCACCGATCTTTGTCAAATAACCGGGATCGGGATTGGATGGAACATGAATAATGCTGTCGTAGAGTCGCCTTCCTGTCCATGTATCAACATGAATCGCCTGCATTACATTGTTCCCCATCCACATCCAAAAATCTTTCATTATCGCACCCTGCGGTAACTCAAATCTGTGAACGATTTCCACATTATTGTTCCCAAACAGTCCATTATCAGTATAATAGATGTAAAGTGATTGTTCGGTATAGGCTCCCCGTGGTTCAACCACGAGTGTGATGTTTTTCATATACGCAGCCCGCTCTGGAACCCATGGCTGCAACGGAATTCTGGCAATGAGTGTATTGATCGCAGAAATGTCTGCAAACAAAAGTCCCACTAACAGAAAAAGATATATCTTTTTCATCTTTTTTTCTCCCGGAGATTCACGAAGCATAAACAAAACGACCCCTTATGCTCTGATTCTCTCCACTTTGAATGTGATAAGTCTGACCTACCGCAGGTAGATCACTTTTTTTGATAAATAGTCAACCTTTCCGGTTGAACTGCTTTTAATTTTTACATTCAACTCATTTCTGGAGGAGATATTTGTGACTGCTGTTATTATTATTGTAAACAGCAATAAACCCCGTCTCATACTTTTACTCCTTCTCCATGTTGGAAACTCTGTTACAAGTTGTTACTAAACTTACAAAATATTTTTGATTCAACAATAAAACCAAAATTTTCCCCTTTCAATAGTTTGTCCTGCCACTTCACCGCTTAAGCATCAATCAAAATTTATTACATTTGTATCACTGATTCAGGAGTCTTTTTGTCCGATGGAATTTTACTGTCACGACACTTCACAGAGCACTCCCATAACCCATACGGATTTTTTATTTAGATACGGAGAGAAACTAATGAGTAAACAAATCACCGTTTTTCTGCCTTATAATGGCGGCGAACACACCAAAAGAACTGTAAGTGACCTTAATGCATCCGGCGTAGTGGAAACTGTTTATCTTCTGGCACTTCAGGATAATCTTCCGGAGATTAAAAACAGTATTCAATTAAGAGTTGATTCCATCCAGTCATCCGATGTCGTCAGAACAGTGGTAAACAAAACAACCACACCATATTTCGCATTTATAAAACAAGACACGATCATCGCACCGGGACAGTTCGCATTTGAACGAATGTTGAATGTTGCATCTGCCACCGATGCCGCTATGATCTATTCCGATTATTATGAAATTAAGGATGAAGTAACTACCCCACATCCTGTTATAGACTACCAGGCAGGAAGTCTTAGGGATGATTTTAATTTTGGATATCTTATGCTTTTTGATACTGAAAAAGCAAAAAAAGCGGTTAAAGATACCTCAGATGAATCATTTTTATTTGCAGGAATTTATAGTCTCCGTCTGGAAATCTCACGCTATGGCGATCTGGTCAGAATTGGGGAATATCTTTATTCCTCAATTGAACAGGACACAAGAAGATCCGGCGAAAAATTGTTCGACTATGTTGATCCCCGCAACCGCGCTGTTCAAATTGAAATGGAAAAAGCCTGCACCAACTATCTTAAAAAAACAGGTGCATTCCTCACAACTGATAAATTTAAGAGCATTGATTTTGAAGATGATAAATTTGAGTTTACAGCCTCTGTAATTATTCCTGTAAGAAACAGAGTAACCACCGTCTCAGATGCAATTCAATCTGTCTTAATGCAAAAAACCGATTTCCCGTTTAATTTGATTATTGTTGATAATCACTCAACTGATGGAACCACCGAAAAAATCAAGGAATTTGCTTCAGACCCAAGACTAATCCACTTGGTTCCAGAGAGACATGATCTCGGAATTGGTGGCTGTTGGAACCTCGGAGTTCATCATGAAAAATGTGGACTTTTTGCCATTCAGCTTGACAGTGATGACCTTTATAACGATGAAAACACCATTCAAACCGTTGTTGATACTTTTAAAAAAGAGAAATGTGCGATGGTTATTGGTACCTACCAGATGACCAATTTTAAACTTGAGGAAATTCCTCCCGGTATCATCGATCATAAAGAATGGACTGACGACAACGGACCCAATAACGCCCTCAGAATTAACGGTCTCGGTGCTCCAAGAGCATTTTATACTCCTGTATTAAGAGAAATCAAAATCCCCAATGTTTCTTATGGTGAAGATTATGGTGTGGGGCTTGCAATCTCAAGACAATACAGAATCGGAAGAATTTATCATCCTGTTTACCTCTGCCGCAGATGGGAGGGAAATTCCGATTCAGCTCTTAGTATTCCTCAGGTGAATGCCCACAACTACTATAAAGATAAACTTCGTACTTTTGAGTTAAAAGCAAGAATGAGAAATTAAGATTGAGAAGATCAATTTTATCAGTTCCCGGCCATTTGGCCGGGATGCACCAAAAAGCTGCCGGGTCATCTGCCGATGTGATCATGCTTGATCTCGAAGACAGTGTCCCTCTTTCCCAAAAAGTGCCTGCCCGGCAGCAACTGGTTGATTCAATCAACAACCTCGATTGGGGCAATAAATTCCTGTCAATAAGGATAAATCAACCGGGTGGGCAATTTGCACACAGGGATATTCTTGAGATTATTCCCCGGTGTGGCGAAAAAATAAATTCCATCGTGATTCCAAAAGTTTCATCTACTGCAGATGTCTATTTTATCGATAAACTTCTTGAAGGACTTGAAACAGAGTTTGATATTGTAAATAAAATTGCACTCGAACCCTCGATTGAAGACCCCCTTGGCCTCGAAAATATCTCAGAAATTGCGGCTGCCTCGGCAAGGAATATCACCCTCGTTTTTGGAATCGCAGATTTTTCATCCTCGATCGGTGCCAAATTTATTTCAATTTCAGGACACGGTGAAAACGAAGACTTCTACCCCGGCCACCGTTGGCATTATGTCCTTTCAAGAATGGTAATCGCAGGAAAAGCAAGAGGGTTGTCTGTGATCGATGCGCCCTACGGCAATTTTAAAGATCCTGTTGGATTAAAAAGGTCGGCTGAGTTGGCGGCGGCATTGGGGGTTGATGGAAAGTGGGCTATTCACCCTTCTCAGATCGAGATTATCAACGATGTATTCTCTCCAACAATTGAAGAGATCGAAAGAGCCCGAAGAGTGATGGATGCTTATAAAAATGCAGTTACTCAAGGGAAAGGTGCAGCAGAACTTGATGGCAGAATGATCGATAACGCAACTTTCCGACTTGCCCAAATTACTCTCGACAAATTGAAATAATCGAAATAACCATGCCTCAAACAGGCGTAAAACACAGAAAACGCAAAGCCCGCCGGAAAATCTCTATTATTTTCCTTTGCGTCCTTCGCGTTCTCTGCGGTTAAACTTTACAGTTGAACTTCTTTTTATTCTATAACTTCGAAGATCGACTCCAATGGGAGCTTCTCTCTCGCAGGCAGCGACTCAAGCGGTTTACCAACTGCGATGCAGGCTGCAAGTTTATACGGTTCCTGAACTCCAAGTATTGGCTCAAGTTCCTCACGGGCAACCAATAGTCCGGTTAGCCAGCAACAACCATAACCCATCGAAGTGGCAGCAAGCATTATATTCTCAATTGCCGCTCCAATGCTCTGAATATCGGGATAATTGCGCATCTTATTCATCGCATCGTGTGATAAACCTGATGCCTCAAGAATCGTATCTACTATAGCATCGTAAGGTTTCATCTGAACAGCAATAACAACCGGTGCATCTGTGAAAACAGTTGAAAAATGTGAAACCGTTGTTTTAACTTTTTCACCTTTTTTATCTTCTTGTGCGTTAAGCATCCCGGAAATTTTGCCGTTTACAATGTTTGACATATTGTTAATTATGTCTTTGTTTGTCACTGCCGTGAACTTCCACAACTGAGCATTGTTGATGCTCGGCGCAAGTCCTGCAAGTCTAACCATTTCTTTTATATCGTCAAGAGGCAGACTTTCAGGCTTAAAATGCCTGACACTTCTGCGTCTTTCTATTGTTTCTTTTAAGTCCATAAATTTCCCTATTTGTGTAATCTAACTTAACAATTTTCCATCTGTAAAAAAACTCGTTAAATTCACCTTTTATCTGTTTTTAAGCATTTTTTCGTAATTTGCATTTTATTATCATTCTAAAATTCATTTAACGGAAGATCACTGAAATGAAAGCCAATAATTACGAAGAAATGTTGTCGATCGCCATCGAAGAAGCAAGATTGGGACTCTCAGAAGGAGGTATCCCGATTGGTGGTGCAATATTTGATCTTGAAGGAAATCTTGTAGGAAGAGGTCACAACCGCCGAATTCAGGAAGATGATCCATCCATTCATGGCGAAACCGATGCTTTTAGAAAAGCCGGCAGACAAAAGACCTATCGTGATAAAATTCTTGTAACAACCCTTGCCCCCTGCTGGTATTGCTCCGGACTTGCAAAACAGTTTAACTTCAAAAAAGTGATTGTTGGTGAAACGGTAAATTTTGATGGTGGTGTAAAATGGCTGAGAGAATCAGGAATCGAAGTGATCGATTTGAATTCACAGGAATGTATCGGGATGCTTAAAGACTACATCACCAAAAATCCTGAAGTCTGGAACGAAGATATCGGCGAGGAGTGACGAATCCTTCCCCCTTTTTATTCATCAAATAATTGTCGATTTTTGAAAGTCTATTTAAAGATTTTCACATATCTTTATCAAAATAAAACAAAGGAATAAATATGGAAACTGTCCAGAATAGAATTCCGCTTCTTGGCGAAAAAATGCCGGATATAACTATCCAGACCACTCATGGAGTAAAAAACATCCCCGGTGACTATGCCGGAAAATGGATTGTACTCTTTAGTCACCCGGGCGACTTTACACCTGTGTGCACCACTGAATTTGTCGCTTTTGCAAACAGAAATGAAAAATTTAAAGAACTAAACGCTGAACTTATTGGCCTTTCGATAGATCAGGTCTTCTCTCATATTAAATGGGTTGAATGGATTCAGGATAATCTTAAAGTGAATATCCCGTTTCCAATCATCGCAGATGATATGGGAAGAGTTGCTGAAAAACTCGGTATGATCCATCCCGGTAAGGGAACAAACACTGTTCGTGCTGTGTTCATTATGGACCCACAGGGATTAATCAGGTTGATGATCTACTACCCACAGGAGATCGGAAGACAGGTTGACGAGGTTCTAAGAGCACTTAAAGCACTTCAGTACGCTGATGCAAACAAAGTTGCAATGCCTGAAAACTGGCCCAATAACGAAATATTGAAGGACAAAGTCATCATCCCTCCACCAAAAGATATGGCAGGAGTTGAAGACCGGAAACAATACGAAGGACCCGACTGGTGGTTCAAGTATAAATCAATGAACTAAATTATTCGAACAAGGCTGCCCCTCAACCGGCGGCCTTTTTTATTGATTATGATCGGTGTTGGCTTCACACGGAAAGAGATAAATTTGGTAGTGAAGTAACCAAACACAACACCCTCGAGGAAGCGTAAAAAAAATAATTGATAGATTGAAAAAAAATATCTTTGCAGTTAAATAAATAATATATAACTTGCGCATATTCATTTAATAATCTCACAGTATTAATCATCATCCAAGAAAGTCATCAATATGAAAATTGCTTCTTTTTTCTTTGTTCTGCTTTTTGCAGTGTCTCTCACCTTCGGGCAGAGCGAACTTGCACCACTAAAAAATGGTGGTGGAGTTTACATGGACACTATTCCACCTGTTGGATTCCCACTCCCAACACAGTTTAACTTCAACTATGCCGGAGTAACTTCTCCAAATATGGTTGGCGGTACAGTTGGTGCCATGTATCTAAACGGCAAATATTATTTCAACCGTTGGAATGGTACTTATATTTATCGTTATAATGCTGATGGACCGGGCAACGGACCGGGTACCTTTTTCGATTCACTTACTTATGCCGGTGCCATTCGCGATCTTGCAACTGACGGAACAAGATTGTTTGGTGGTAACGCAGCTACCGGTATTTTGGAAATTGACCCAAATACAGGTGCTACTGTTAAAACCTTCACCCTTACCGGTGGTGCCACTAGAGCAATCGCATGGGATGCAACAAGAAAAGGTTTCTGGAATACCGCATTTGGTGGGAATATTTTCCTTCATGACACAAATGGTGTTTTAAAACAAACTATAACAAGTACCCTCACCGGTAAATATGGATTGGCTTTTGACACTATCCCCGGACAACCCGCTTATATTTGGGTATGGAATCAAACCTCCACTACCGCAGCTTCCTTTCACAAATATAGTATAGCTACGGGACTCGAAGAAGCTGTTTATCAATTTACTCTGACAGGAACAAGCATCGGATCCGCAGGTGGTGCCGAGATTTGTGTCGTTAATGGTCAGAGACTTCTTCTTGCAAACTATCAGAACTTTGCTCTCGCAGGTTATCAACTACCCAATGGTGTTGTTCCTGTAGAGTTTAGCTCCTTTAGTGCCTCTGCAAACGGTAACGATGTACTTTTGAACTGGTCAACTGCGACAGAAAAGAACAATCAAGGTTTTGAAGTTTTAAGAAAAACCGCTAATGGTGAATTCACAGCAGTTGGATATATCGGTGGTAATGGAACGACATTATCTCCCCGTAACTATTCATTTGTTGACAAAAATGTGCCTTCAGGTCAACATACATATCGTCTGCGCCAAATCGACTTCGATGGAAGTTATGCTTTCTCTTCAGTAGTTGAAGTTGATGTAACTGCTCCTTCGCAGTTTGGTCTTGCTCAGAATTATCCTAATCCATTTAATCCTGCAACAACCATCAGTTTTAATCTTGCAGTTGACTCAAAAGTGACTCTCAAGGTTTATAATACTCTTGGACAGGAAATTAATGTACTCGCAAACGCTACCTACGCTGCCGGTACACATAATTTGAGTTTTGATGCTTCATCCCTTACTTCCGGATTATATATCTATTCCATAGAAGCAAGTGGCGTTGATGGATCAAATTTCAAATCAACAAAGAAAATGATTCTCAATAAATAGTTACCGGGTTAAGAAAATATTTCTTAAACCTGAATATCTTTATTTAGTTTTAACAAGGCTGCCAAATAACCGGCAGCCTTTTTTTTATCCCCTGCTTTAGTTGTATCTTCACCAGATAAGAGATAATTTTTTTTGGGGGGGGTAAGCAAAATTAGCCCCCAACTTTCCTGTCTCACCTCAATCATTTAAGACTCTCGTTTCTAAAAAAAAATGTCTCCGATTGAAGGTTATTGAATCGTAAAAATATCTTAAATTTAGGGATAAAATAGTAAAAATATCCACGGACAAAATGAGTACCAACAACAACCTCCTGCCAATAGAAATTCTAAAAGATTTTCTTAACAAACTGTTCCAATTCGAGAGTCAAGACCTGGATTTTGGTATCTATAAGATTCTCCACTATAAAAGAGAAGAGATCAAGAATTTTATTGATGTGCTCCTTACCGACACAGTTAAGTTCCAACTTAAAACTCTTAGCCAAGAGGAAATTATCTCAGCGAAAGGTGAACTTGAATTACTTGCTGCAGATGAAGTGGTAAAAAAATGGCTACATGCTCGAGATAAATACGAGGAAGCAAAATTAAAATTCTATGAAACTGAATTCAAAGAGAAAATTGACCAGTACAAATTAGTTGAGAGGCACCTTGTAGCAGTTAAAGTAGCTGAGGATGCCGAAAATAAAATTTACAACCATCTTGCCCTTTTCTTTTCCAGATATTATGATAAAGGCGATTTTATCAGCAAACGCCGTTTTGGGAAAAATGAAAAATATATTGTCCCTTACAATGGTGAAGAAACTCATTTCTATTGGGCAAATCAAGACCAATATTACATTAAATCTTCTGAGTCCTTTCAAAAATTCTCCTTTAAAATCCCTGTGTTAACAGGACATGCAATTGTAAATTTTAAACTCATCGAAGCTCAAACCGAACTTGGAAATGTAAAAGAAAATGAAAATAAATATTTTATTCTCTCCGATAAGGAACCTTCTTTCAATTCTGATGAAGTTGATTTATATTTTGAATATAGATCTTTTAATGATAATGAGAAAAAACAATACACAGGGAACAACAAACAAGACACTTTAAATACTGTCGCTGAAAAAGCGATATTTAATTATTTTATTGATCAACCTTTATATGCTTCGTTGTTTGAAAAAGTCAATGATAAAACTCTTTTACTTACTAAATTGAACCATTACACCCGGAAAAACAAATACGACTTCTTTATTCACAAAAATCTCAAACAATTTCTTCAAAGAGAACTCGATTTTTACATAAAAACAGAACTCGTGGAAGTTGAAGACCTATATGTTTCTGAAACGGATGTTTATCTTGAGAAGATTAGACAAAATATTAAAACTATCAAAGCTTTCAAAATTATAGCTGATACTATCATTGACTTTCTTTCGCAAATCGAAGACTTTCAGAAAAAGCTTTGGGAAAAGAAAAAGTTTGTCCTCGCTACTGAATGGATTATTACCATAGACAGACTTATAGAATACCTTGGTGAAGAAGATTCCAAAATAATTCTTGAAGAGGTTCTTAAAAACCGAAACCAAATTCTTGAATGGATTTCTCTATTTGGAGTGGATAGTGTTCCTGGTTCTGGATTTTCAGTCGATGAACTTAAAGCAAATCTTCATGAATGGCGAAAATTTCCGATTGATACAGTACATTTTTCTGAAGTCTTTAAGGAAAACCTGCTTAATAAATTATCAGAAAAAATCAACATCGAAGAAATGACCGACGGACTTGTTATTCATTCGGATAATTTCCACGGTATCAATCTGATATCTGAAAAATTTAAGAAACAGATCGATTCTATACATATTGACCCACCGTATAATACCAATTCAAGTGGTTTTTTGTATAAAAATATGTATAAACACTCTTCTTGGTTGTCAATGATGGAAAATCGTATCTCATCCAGCATAGAACTTCTCAAAAATCAAGGTTCATATCAATGCCATATAGATGAGAATGAGTACGAAAATCTCGCAACACTTTTCGATAATATTGGAATCGCAGATGCAGGCACTGTCGTATGGGATAAAAGAAATCCAATGAACAATGGACGAGGCATTGCCAACCAGCATGAATATATTATTTGGAGATCTAATTATTCATTCCCATTTAAAAAATCATCATATCGTATTATTCTTATGCTTGAAAAAGCAGCACAAATTATAAAAAAAGAAGGCGGTGTGAATGATAAGGTAAGGCAATTGTTCACTGATTGGGTGTCTGGCAATAAAGATTTAAGCGGAGGTGAGAAAGCATATAAGTATTTAGATGACGATGGGAATATTTATCAGAGCGTAAGCCTTCGTGCTCCGGAACCAAGAAAAGATAAAAAATTCCATAAAGCCTTAATCCATCCTAAAACAGGGAAACCATGCCCTGTGCCACCAAATGGGTTTTCAAGAACCCCTGAAACTTTAAAAAAAATGATGGACTCTGGGGATATTTTATTTGGTGTTGATGAAACAACTCAACCTCGACAAAAAGTAAAACTATCAAAAGATACTGAAATACAGCAATCCTCCATGCTCCAAGACTCAAGCAAAGGTAAAAAAGATTTAGAACCCCTTGGACTTAGGTTCCCTTATTGTCACCCCACATCTCTTTATAGCGAGTTATTGGGCAATTCTGCAAAAGAAAAATTTTGTAAAATCTTTGATTTTTTCGCTGGTTCAGGTACAACATTTCAAGCAACGCAGCTATTAAATCGGGAGGACGATGGAAGAAGAAAGTGTATCCTCATTGAACAGGGAGATTACACATCTACAGTAATTCTGCCACGAATAAAAAAAATTGCCTATACATTTGAGTGGAGAGCAGGAAAACCAAAAGATAACTCAATGAACGGGCTGGGAGTCTTTGTTAAATATCAAAAATTGGAGCAATATGAAGAGTCATTAGAGAATATATCATTTACGGTTCAGGAAAAAACAAATCAGCAAGCACTTCAATTTGATCAATATATCCCTAAATATTTTCTTGAATTTGAAACAAGAGAAAGCAGAACCACGGTAAATACAAAGGATATTCTTGATCCCTGGAATTACACCCTAAAAGTGTGGGATGGATTTACATACGACACGGAAAAAGCCGTCGATCTGGTTGAAACATTTAATTACTTGATTGGACTTCATTTAAAGAAACAGGTAACAAAAATATTTAACAGTAAAAAGTACAAATTTGTCTTTGGCAATAATAATTCAGGCAAAGAAATAATAGTAGTTTGGCGCAATGTGGTTGATTGGACATTGGACGAATTTGAAAAAGATGCCGCATTTCTGAAACAGGAATTGAGCGTCTGCTCATATGATATCTTATATATAAGTGGCAAATCGTCCTTCCCTGGTTACATCCCGATTGAGCAGGTCTTCCAAAACAAAATGGTGCCATAAAATATGAAGTTAAGCAATAAACTGGTATTATTCCGTTATATCCTCAAACAATTCGGCTACGAAGAGTTTGAAGAAATAAGTCAAGAATTTAATTCGCAACAAGAAACAACGAATTTTGCGCTGATTATTAGCGGAAAAACTGATAGCGCCATTAAATCAGAAAAAATCTTTCAATATGATGCTTCAATTCGAGTTTATGAACAGAAGCTCAAACAACACAGCACAGAACCATTCCTTTCATTAAAATATTACCAGTGGTTTTCGTTGCTCTTTACTGAGTATTTTTTTGATAGATATACTAGTGACAAAGAGAGGTTTCTAAAAGACTTAAATAATTTCAAGTCAACAGAACCAGGCTATTTTGAAATGGAAGATTTTATTGAAAAAGACTTAAAAAAACTTGCTTTTTGGATGGCGACGGGGAGTGGAAAAACTCTAATAATGCATTGTAATTATTGGCAGATACTCAGTTATGTTCCAAATTGGGAGAATATAATTTTAATAACACCCAATGAAGGACTAAGCAGACAACACTATGAGAGTTTGTGTGAAAGTGGGATTCCTGCAAAACTATATTCCGGTAGTGAGGAGAGTCTAAAAACCCGACCGGGTGAAATCCTGATAATCGAAATTACAAAATTGGTAAAAGGGAAAGAAGGCGAGGGAGTAAGTGTTGATGTTGACTATTTCGCTGAATCTAAAAATCTGATTTTCATCGACGAAGGCCATAAAGGTCAAAGATCTGAAGAAAGAGCCTGGAAAAACCTAAGAGATTATTTAACTCGGAGTGACGATTCGTTTACTTTTGAATATTCTGCCACTTTTGGGCAGATAATCAGTGATTCAACACCAGACCTGTTAAATGAATATTCTAAATCAATAATTTTCGATTACTCTTACCGGTATTTTTATGGTGATGGCTATGGCAAAGATTTTTCAGTTTACAATATCGAAGCAAAAAACGGTTATGATCAAGAACAGAGTAAAATACTTTTCACAGCAAGCCTTCTCGGCTTTTATGAGCAGTTGGCACTCTTTGATATTCACAAAGAAAATATTCGAAAATACAATATTGAAAAACCACTATGGATATTTGTTGGCAGTAAGGTTGTAGGCTCTTCAAGTTCTCTTACCCAGGCTGATAAACAAAATATCTCAGATGTTTCTAATATTCTAAATTTTTTCAAGTTTGTGCTGACAGAACCGGAAGAGCTCGGAGATATTATTTCCAGGATTCTGGATGAGAGGACGGGATTAAATGACCCCAATGGAGATGATATCTTTTCTGGGAAATTTAAGCATTTAAAGTCAAATGGTTGGTCGGTTGATGAGATTGTTAATAAAGTTTTTAGCGGTGCCGGTAATTTTGAGGCTCTTCAAATCAGACAGGCTGATGGTGAAATAGGACTTCGTACAAAAACAAGTGACCGTTATTTTGCCGTTGTAAATATTGGAGATGTTCCTAAGTATTTAAAGAAATTAGAGGAAGATACCAATAATGAATTGACTATCCTCGAAGATAAATTTACTAAATCGTTGTTTAATTCTATCTCAACTCCAGATTCTTCAATTAATATATTAATCGGTTCAAAAAAATTTATTGAAGGATGGAATTCCTGGAGAGTTTCTTCAATGGGACTTATGAACATGGGTAAAAGTGAAGGACCTCAGATCATTCAGTTATTCGGCAGAGGTGTCAGACTAAAAGGACAGAACTATTCGTTAAAAAGAGATATTAACGCTCCTTATCATATAAAAACTCTTCAAACCATCTCTATCGTTGGACTTAACGCCTCATATATGAATCGCTTTTTGGAGCAAATCGAAAATGAAGTGCCTGAATATCAGGAAACATCTCTTAAAATTCGATTTAATCATGAAGAGAAATGGAATAAAAACCTTGTTACTTTTAAATCCAAAGGTGGAGGTTCGTTCAAAGATGAAATAATAGAAATTACATATATTCCAAAAATTGCCGGTCGTGTAACAATCGATTTAAGAACAAGGGTTAGTGTAGCTGTGAGTGGATTTAACTCAAGAATAGCTGAGAATGAACTCCCTTATGACGATAAATTTCTTAAAACTTATTGCAACTTCATCGATTACAATAAACTCTATCTTGACGCTGATGTTTACAGGTTAGCGAAAAGATACTCAAATTTAATATTGCATTCAGGGGTCATTGAGAAGATAATAAAAGAAGCCGAGTATCAATATTATAGCAATTCCGGGCAGTTCACAATTGTCGATGTGTTTAACGGAAAGCTTCAGAATATTGCCGGAACTGTTGTAAAGGACTACATAACAAAGTTTTATTCCGAAAAAGAAAAACAATACCTCTCAAAAACTCTTACCTATGCGTTGTTGGACCATGATGTTCAGACTGAAATGTTTCCGTCTGAGCAACAAATATTAATAAAAATACCCAAGAAGTTTCCTCATTTAATTGAGGAGCTTAGAAAGAACATCGAAGCAATTTTCTCCGGTATAAATAAAACTATATTGACCCTTCATTTTGGAAATCACCTTTATTCCCCACTGACAATTTATACAAAAAGCGATAAGATGGAAATAAAAACTGTACCAACAAGACTTAATGAGGGAGAGACACAATTCCTTTATGATTTACACAATTTTATAAGAAGCAACCAACCTGAATTTAATTCAAAAGATGTTTTTGTTTTGAGAAACCTTTCGGTAAGGGGTATCGGTTTCTTGATAGAGAGTTCATCGTTTTTTCCTGATTTCATCCTTTGGATTGTAGAAGAAAATAAACAACGGATTATTTTTGTTGACCCAAAAGGAATCAGAGAAACAAGGAATTTTAATAATCCAAAGGTAATCTTCTGCCGTGAACAAACTACTGATATACAAACCAAAATTAATGACGATCTGTTAAAAGATGGGAAAAATATCCAGGTTACTATTTCAGCATATATCCTCTCAGTGACTAAATTTAAGGATATCTCTCCAATTTGGGAAAGCGGAAATGTTGAACTCGAAGAATTTACAAAAAACAACATCTTGTTCATGGAAGATAAAGATGAATATTTGGAAAAATTGTTCGAACTTTCTTCTGAAGATTAATTAAACTTTAAGATAATTTACTTTAGGAAACAGATGCCAGATTACGATTTCATGAATTTATCCCCCTATGAATTCGAAATAATTAGTCGGGATTTGTTAAGCAAATATTTTAATATCCGAATCGAATCCTTCGCTCCAGGTCGGGATGGTGGTGTTGATTTAAGGTATTATTACTCAAAGAAGAAACAACTTTTTGTTCAATGTAAAAGGTTGAAAGATTTTTCCTCACTAAAATCCAATCTGAAAAAAGAGTTAAAAAAAATATCAAATCTTAACCCTGATCGATACTTATTAACTACTTCCGTTGATCTAACAAAGGCAAATAAAGATGAGATTATATCATTGTTAGATCCGTTTATAAAATCACCGGATGATATTTTTGGACGTAGTGATTTAAACCAGCTACTTTCAAACTATCCTGATGTCGAGAGAAATCATTTTAAACTTTGGTTGAGCAGTTCTGGAGTACTTGATCGCATACTACATAGTCAGACGTACAATTTCTCAAGTTTTGAATTAGACTGCATTACTGAAAATCTCAAATTTTATGTCACCAATCAAAGTTTTGACAAGGCTCTGGAACTCCTTCAAGAGAATAAAGTGATCATCATTTCAGGTGAACCTGGTACTGGAAAAACAACTTTAGCTCAAATGTTGGTTTTAAAATTGTTGGGTTCCAGCGATTCTTCCCTAATCGCCCTTCAATCGTCTATCAGTGAAGGATATAAACTTTATAAAGAAGGAGAATCTCAAATATTCATGTTTGATGATTTTCTAGGTAGAAATTTCCTCAATAGCAGTTTGGAGCGAAACGAAGATGCTGATATTATCAGGTTTGTTGAGAAAATCAAATACGGGAAAAACAAGTTTCTAATTTTTACAACAAGAGAATATATCTTAACTCAGGCTTATACTCGATATGAAAAGTTGGATCAAAACCAAAAGTCGGTAAAAAAATATATCCTTGATATTGCTGTTTACACTAAACCAGTTAAAGCACAGATTCTTTACAATCATTTGTATTTCTCATGTTTAGAGCAGGATATTCTTTCAGGGTTTGTTGAGGCTAAACATTACAATGAGGTTATTAATCACAGAAATTATACTCCGAGGTTGATTAGTCTTATTGTATCCAATTATAGATCAGAATTGGGAACATGTACTGGTTCACCAAAAAGTGGAATAATCGGTTAATTAATTAAGATATCATAGCGAGAATATTTCTCTCTGATCTTCTTAGTTGAGCTTCGAACAATTTGTTTTTTCTTTCCGCAATTCGTTGGTC
>Ga0209573_1000783_pt1 | contig 58516 bp, 56 predicted proteins | sample TNRBio252014_DNA_FD_185870 | JGI IMG/M metagenome (GOLD analysis project Ga0209573, IMG submission 185870) | Wastewater treatment Type I Accumulibacter community from EBPR Bioreactor in Madison, WI, USA - TNR Reactor_6/25/2014_ DNA (SPAdes)... | ecosystem: Engineered > Bioreactor > EBPR >...
ATTTGATGCAAGAGATAGAACTCAAGCAGTTCTCATGGGTCTTCGAACCGGAATTATAGAAATACGTTAAAACTTTAGGCTTCTGGAGTTTCTTCTACTGCTTCAGGAGTTTCAGATGCACTTTCTTCAGTAGCCGCAGCTTGCGGAGCTTCTTCCGAAACAGCACCTTCAATTAAGTTTCCTTCATCGTCGTATGCGTGTTCTCCATAAACATCTGCATATTCAGCAGCTACAACGCCACCTTCAGCAGCTTGCTTAATAGAAAGTGAAATTCTTCGTCGTTCAAGATCGATCTCAATGATCTTGACCCAGAGTTCTTCATCCGGTTGAACTACTTGTTCTGCATTATCTACGTGATGTTCTGCCATTTCAGAAATGTGAACAAGACCTTCAATTCCTTCACCAATTTGAATGAATGAACCGAATGGAACAACCTTGCTAACTTTACCGTATACAAGTTCACCAATTTGGTGACTCTCAGCAAATTCAGTCCATGGATCGCGCTCGGTAGCCTTAAGCGAAAGCGAAATTCTTTCGCGGTCAAGGTCAACTTCTAGAACCTTAACTTTAACTTCGTCTCCAACCTTTACTACTTGTCCTGGAGAGTCAATGTGTTTCCATGAAAGTTCTGAAACGTGAACAAGTCCGTCCATTCCACCGAGGTCAACAAATGCACCGAATGGAACCAAAGAAGATATAACACCTTCTTTAATTTCACCAACTTTAAGGTGTTCAAGGAAGTTGTCGCGGTTACCCTTTTGATTTTCTTCCAAAAATGCTCTTCTTGAAAGAACAACGTTGTTACGGTTTCGATCAAGTTCAAGAATCTTACATTCGATTTCTTTACCGACAAGAGAAGCGAGGTCACGGACTCTTCGGGTATCTACCAAAGATGCTGGCAAGAAACCACGAAGACCAATGTCAACGATAACTCCACCCTTAACAACTTCGATTGCAAGACCTTTAACAACACCATCAGCATTTTTAATTTCTTCGATGTTTGCCCAAGCTTTCTCATATTGAGCACGCTTCTTGCTCAAAATAAGACGACCATCTTTATCTTCTTTTGTTAAAACTAAAACTTCTAATTCTTCGCCGAGTTCACATTCTTTAAATGGATCTACATCGTTGCGTATAGAAAGTTCTTTTACAGGAATTACACCTTCTGATTTAAAACCAATGTCGAGTAAAACTTCTTCTTTGTCGATCTTTACGACTGTTCCTTTAACTAAGTCACCATCGTCAAATTCAACAATCGAAGATTGGATTGCATCAGCAAAGCTCATGCCAAGGTCATTAACAGCAATTGACTCTTCTTCTTCGATTTCAGGTTCTACAGTTGGGTCGATTTCGTTTGTATTTGATTCTTCTGTAGAAGTTTCTGTTTGCATTTCTGGAACGGTTGGTGTTGAATTGTCGGACACGAGGTCTCCTGTTTACTTTTTACTTAGTTGATGGCAGATAAATCTGGCTTGTGATTTTCCACAAGCATCGGACATACTAGCGCTTTTCACTCGAAAGTGAGAACTAGTGCGTTATTTGGCTTCGGCCCAGTTTGAACCTATACCTATGTCCGCAACTAACGGAACATCAAGTTCGACAACATTTTCCATAACTTTGGCGATCTGGCTAGAGATATCTTCGGCCTGACTCTCTTTTATTTCGAACACCAATTCGTCGTGGACAGTTAAAACAGTGCTCGCAGGAAGTTCATTTTCTTTGATGTATTTCGACACTTCGACCATTGCCAACTTGAATATATCCGCAGCACTGCCCTGCACTGGCGCATTCGTTGCTGCTCTAGCTCCTGCAATTCGCACACGAGCAATTGATGAACTCAGTTCAGGGAAATATCTTCTGCGGCCAAACATCGTTTCTGTATAACCAACTTCTTTCGCTTCTTCTACGACATCATCTAGATACTGTTTCATGTCAGGGAACGAAGCCCAATAGGAATCAAGAATTTCTTTAGCATGCCCTGGATCGATTCCCATTCGAGTGGCTAAGCCATAGCTTTCCATTCCATAAGCAATTCCAAAATTTACAACTTTGGCGAAACTTCTCTGTTCAGGAGTTACATCTTTTTGATCAACCTCAAAAACTTTCGCTGCTGTGGTTCCATGAACGTCTTCTCCTCGATTAAAAGCTTCGAGCAGAGTTTTCTCTCCTGAAAGATGCGCGAGAATTCTTAGCTCAATTTGGCTGTAATCAATTGCGCACAAAAGTGAACCTTCTGGAGCTACAAACATTTTACGTAGATTTTTACCTTCTTCTGATCGAATCGGAATGTTTTGCAGGTTGGGAGCTTCCGAAGAAATTCTTCCAGTAGAAGTAAGCGTCTGATTAAAGGTCGCATGTATTCTGCCGTCAGCAGCAATAAGCGGATCAAGCGCATCTATGTAGGTACTTCTCAACTTCTCAACTTCTCGATAATTCAAGATTGCAGGAATGATTGGATGTTCATCAATAAGAGCATGAAGAGTAGCTGCATCAGTTGAAGGTCCAGTTTTTGTTTTCTTTATCGGAGTGAGACCAAGTTGATCAAACAACACGACCCGCAATTGTTTCGTCGAATTTACATTTATAGGCTCGCCAGCGTACGAATGGATTTCGTGTTCAAATTTGAGACAGCGTTCGTGAATATCCTTTGAGATGGTTTTTAACTTTTGTTTATCGACTAAAACACCGTGAGTTTCTATTTCGCCAATCACTGGAGTGAGCGGTCGTTCGATTTGTAAATAAAGCCGTTCTAGCTCTTTAGTCTTTATTCGATTTAATATTTCGTCATGAAGCTCAAGAAGATACAAAACTTTTGCAATTTTTTCTAAGTCAACATTTTGATTTACATTATCAGACATACCGTCTAATCCAAGTTGGCCGGGAGGTTCAACTGGTGCGATACCCAAATAAGAAGAACTCATTTGTTCAATAGTTTTTTTGCCTCGGCCTGAATCGTCTAAGGCCGCCATGACATAAAGATCATTCGCGTCTACTTGTTTGAGAGAACAAAGTTCAAAATAACTACCCCACGATTTAATGTCATAACCCACAACTAAATGTGGGTTTCTCGAAAGAGCTTTTAATGCTTTTTTAAGTTCGGTTTTATTCTTAACAACCAATTCACCCAACAAATTAGAATGAGATACAAGAATAGATAATGGAAATCGGATACTTTCATCAACATGAGCATTAGGTGATTTGGGTTCTAAATATATTCCTACAACACCCTCAGGTTTTATGAATAGCTTCTCAAATTGCTCGAGATCAAGGTTAGAAAGTTTCGCTTCTTCTATCGCGATGGATGCACCAACTGCTATCTGTTCGCTGATCTCTTCCGATATCGTCTCGGCTTTTATTTTCTGAGGTTTTTTTGAATCTGCAGGTTTCGATGAACCAGATATCTTGGAAACCGAAAGTATTTTATTTGCAAGAGTTCGGAACTGAAGTTTCTCGCATATTTCTTTAATTTCTTCGGCGTTTCCTGGTTTTCTTAATAGTGCATCAAGGTCTGGTAAACCTTTTACGTCGCGCACCAAGGTCATTAATTCGCGATTTAGAAATGCGCGGTCTCGACCATCGATAACTTTTTCTTTTTGTTTTCCTTTAAGTTCTTCAATATTTTCGTATATGCCTTCAAGATGCTCATAGGCAATAAGAAGTTTCGCTGCAGTTTTTTCTCCCACTCCAGCGATACCAGGTAAGTTGTCACTCGGATCGCCTCGCATAGCGGCATAGTCAACATATTGGTCTGGGCGAATTCCAGTACGTTCTATTATTCCAGCTTCGTCATAAAGTACTGTGTCACTAACTCCCCTTCTCACATATAGAACTTGAATCATTGGATCTTCTACAAGCTGAAAGTAATCTCGATCTCCTGTCACATGGATACTTGGTATCTTTTTATCTCTTGCAGTTGTTGCAAAGGTTGCAATTAAATCGTCTGCCTCCATTCCATCTTGCATGCAAACTTCTACGTTCATTGCTTCTAAAAGTTCTATTATTAAATCGACTTGAGGAATAAAAAGTTCGGGCGTTTCATCTCTTTGGGCCTTATACTGATCATCTTTTTCAGATCTAAAAGTGGGAGCTGCAGTATCGAATGCCACCATTAAATGAGTTGGGTTGTATCTTGCAATAACAGTACTGAGCATTGATGCAAAACCATACACGGCGTTTGTAGAAGTACCATCTCTGGCAACCATTTCGGTTGGGAGCGCATAGAATGCACGGAAAGCCATTGAATGGCCATCAATAGTTAAAAGTAATTCGTCAGTCACAAACTTACGCTTTTTGAGGTGCGATCGTACCTTCTATAACGGCTTGCGAAACTTGCTCAATTGATTTATCTGCCAAAGCATTTTCTGAGATAAATGACCAAGCTTTTCCTTCGGTTAAATCGTGATCATCCATTAACACAGCTTTTGCATGTGCAATCTTTTTGATTAGTTCTGCAGATTCCTCAGGGGTAGATGTGTTTTCTTCAACATATCGTTTTTCTGAGAATCTTGCATATGCAGTTTCAATTGCCGGAATTAGATCACCTTTATGAAATGGCTTAACTAAATATCCTTGTGCTCCGGCTTCTTGCGCCTGAACTAAAAGATCTTGTTGAGAAAAAGCAGAGAGAATTATCACGGCTGTGGTTTGGAGCTGTGAAATTTCTGCAGTTGCGCTTATGCCGTCCATTCCAGGCATTTTGACGTCCAAGATTGCAACGTCAGGTTGATGCTGTTTGACTAAGTCCAAAACTTCGTCGCCTCGATTTGTTTGAGCGACAACTTCGAAACCTGATTCTTTAAGAAGTTCAACCAGGTCTAAACGAATTATGGCTTCGTCTTCAGCTACTAATATTTTTAATCCCATGATTCCTCCTGATTTCTTGTTTATAGACTAGTCAAGATACCCACCAATTAGTAGAGTCAGATACAAATCGGTCATTTTATTTATTTTGATTATATTTCAGTCTCGCTGTTTTCATCGAAGAGCTTTTCTAACAACTCATCTTGTTTAATTTTAAGCAATTTGATGTCGTCATTTATTTGCGAAATCACTTTGGCTAATCGATCTCGAGCGACTTCCATCTCATGAGAGTGTTTCGCCTGATCAGGAGTTTCTGAAACTATGGCACGAATCTTCGCATCTTCTGCTTGATCCTCTATCGATTCCAATTGCTCTTTTGATCGGGAAAGATCTTGTTTTAGTGCATCGATTTGATAACTGAGGTCTATTAGCTGTTGGTTTATTCGAGACACAGACCCCGAGTCTAATACTCAAAATCTCTCGATTTTCGCGAAATTTCTCCAGGAAATACTTGAGAAATGGCCACTTTCCGCGTTTTGAGGCTCAAAAATTGGTCATTTTGGCCGAAATATGAATAGGTACACCGCTCTCCGGCCGACAATATCTATTGAAAGGATTATATAGCGATGTTCGTTCACAGTGATAAAGCGACAAGCTTGAATTTGTCGAGCCAAAAAGCTTTCCTGACAAACAAAAAACTTGCATTAATTTTTTGCATAATAGCGCTAGTTTTGACCTTCACTATTTCCACTTCTTTTGCACAGACTCCAGATTCGACAACAACTACACCAGCTACAACAGCGCCGACTGTCCCTACCACTGGAGATCTTGATTCAGATTTACCTGGAGCAACGACAGTTCCTCCAGCTGGTCCGACAAAAGAACAAACCATTGCTCAACAAAATGCTAAAAAGGCTGACTCGAAATTAGATGCGGCAACTCGAAAACTTTTAGATGCACAATTGGCAGCAGATACGACGTCGCTTCAGATTCAAACTAACAAGGCAACTCTTCTAGACCTGAAAGACAAAATCGAAAAGAATGAAGCACTGCTAGCAGTTCAAGAATTGCCTTTGAACCAGTTATCTAAAATCATCAAAAAACGTGCTGTGACTCTTTATCAAGATAGCTCTGGAAAACCTACAGATGCTCTCGAACAGTTTTATTACAATCGCGGTGTGCAACTAGCTGGTAGCGCACAGAATACCAATTCTGAAGATTTTAAGGTATACAACAAACAACGCACAGGTCTTGCAAATCTAAAAAAATCGCTTGCTGAACAAAAAACCGCAGCTGAACTACAAGAAAAAGATTTACAAAACCTTTCTATTGAATTTGCTAAACAATTAGAAGACGCAAAGAAAGAGTATGAAAAGAATGCTGTTCTATTTTTAGATGCAAGCGCCATGGTCGGTGCTCGTTTAGCGATCGACGGGAAAATGTGTCCAATAGCGGGGCCGCTAACCCATGTTAATGACTGGGGAAATCCGCGTTCAGGTGGAAGAACACACAAAGGTAATGATTTGTTTTCAGCAATGGGTACACCAAATGTTGCAATTGTTGATGGAACAATTCAACACACAAGCGGTGGACTTGGCGGCACCGGAATATTTTTAGCTGGGGTCGACGGAAACACTTATTATTACGCTCACTTAAGTGCATTAGCTGGACCGCCTAGGACAGTTCGTCAAGGTGAAGTTATTGGATATACGGGCGATACCGGAAATGCTGTTGGGGGTGCTCCACATACTCACTTTGAAATTCGAGTTGGAGGATCTCAACATACAAATCCTTACCCTCTGATAAGAATAATTTGCGGAGTTTAAAAGGACCCCGTGAGCCTAAGGCAAGGCGTGACCTTTTTCATTTAACTTTACAGTTTCACTGCAGTTCAATGATCCTACAATCGCCAACTTCGTGTCGCTTTGCGATTCTACAGACTCGCTATTTTTAATCTGCGTGAATGTAAGGCTACACATTGGTACTCCCCATCGCTCATAAACCATTTCGTCTCTAGCGTTTAGAGCTGATAGAACCGTGCTATCTAGATCGTTTAATTCACCCTTAAGAACTAGTTGTGGGTATTCATAAGTGCTTATTACTTTTGTGGATTTGAATAATTCACTTGAATTGATCGTCGAACGGATCACATCAATCTTTTGTTCTAGTTCGTCTTGTGAGTCAACAATAATGGCTGTTTCGATTTCAGCAAAGCAATAAATCGAGGCATCACCGAATATGTCTTTTGAGGTACATGCATTAATGTCATTTGAAGAAAGTGACCAAACTTCTGAGCTATCGATTACACTTAAGGAAACTGATAAGTTTTCTAAGTCGATTTTTACACCTTCAAAACTCAAGTTGCGGGCGTTTAATTCACCTCTTGCATTTTCAACTTTGCTTTTGCTTTCATTAAAAAAAGTTCCAACTGCAACGACAGATATAAAAACAATAGCGACTACAGAGACAAAAGATATGACACCAATAAAAATGTATCTGCGATTTCTTTTCAATTCCTTTTCGCCAAAGAAGTCATCTTCATTCGGTTGCATCTTTAGATGCTAGTTCCAAAAAAGAGAAATTAGGCGTTATGCAGGAAGTGGACTTCTGGACTCTATTACATCTACTGACGCCGTCGCAGGATTCATTATTCCATTCCATGTTTGTCCCGCACCTAAGGCTGGTTCTCCGGTTGCGACAAAATGAAGATTATCGATAGTTTCGCCAAGGTCAAGATTGATTGTGTAAGCATACGGATTACTTTGATCTTGCTTAGCTAAAGTTCCAATTAACGTAAGTTGGGTGCAGTTTTCAGTTGTAGCAGGTGTTGGTGTATCGCAAAGAAATAGTTTAACGTCATCCAATGCTGCATTTGTCGTGTTGTTCTTGACGCTAATCCAAATAGTTTCTGAATTTCCTTCCAATAAGTTAACACTTGATTCATCAACTATTACTTCTAGCGAAGGAGAAACTGGGTCATTTAGAAACGGACAGTTAGATTCATTAATAACATTTGTAACGAGCGATTTAACTTGATCTTCTAATGTTGTTGTAAAGTTTGTAGCAAAAAAGTAGTGGCCATCGCCGAATACATTCCGAGCATAATTTTCGGAGTCAGTCCTCACGGAAGAATCTGAACTGGTTGATATCACAATACCTTTAACGGAAATTGGAGGTCGAGATTGAACAGTATCTCCAGGGTTAATTCCTGTTCTCAGAGCATCGACTGCACTTTTTGAAGTTTGCTGACCCACAGCGTCGGTAGTGATTCGATATAAATCATCTGTACGATCATGATAAAGAGTATCACTTGGATTTGCGCGGTCGTTCCAAATCTGAACGTGGCTGGGGTTTAAAATGTTGTATCCATCTACTGCGGGATTAAAACTTACATTGGATGGGCTTCCACGAAATGTGCCAGGAGTCCAATCCCAATCGCTTCCATTATCTGCTGTAGGAATACCATCGGTGATCATCACAGCCAAATCGATTCGCTTTCCCACTCCAGAAGGTCCGGGATTATTATAAAATGGAGTTCCGCTAGCATTCATAACCTGAGTGAAAGCATCTTGCCAATTTGTTCTTCCATACTCACCAGGGCTTGATTCACTACCAAAGTTGTATGATCGTTGACGTTGGTAAACTGAATTATCTCTTCTTTGAAATCCAATCGCATCTGCATCGTTTTTGTTAAAATATGCAGAAGTGTCTTCATTTCGAAAGTGGATAGCATTAACTGCGTTTATCAAGTTTGTTCGACCTTGGGGTGTTGATGCATCGGTTATTACGTTGCTCGCCAGAACTGGAATTGCATTATCGGTTGTATCGTTCTGCAGGACCGCTTTCGTTCCAAATGCATAGAGCAAGAAGTTTACTTGTCCATTTCTCGGCGCAGGAGTAAAACGATTATAGAATTCATCGATTAAGACATTTATTTGATTTTTATACTGCTGAGGAGTTGTTGGGAGTCCATCTTTAATAACCGAAGAAGAACGATCAATTAATAGCGCAACAGTAATAGCAAGTGTTTCACAATTGTCGCCAAATTTTATTGTTGGGTTTGCAGGCCGAGGAGGACAGATTCCATAGTTTTGGTAGTTGAACCAATCCCCAATCCTCCATAAACCACCCAGGAAAGGGCCTAGGTTATTAACAGCGTTTTGACGTTCCGCAATTAGTTGATCAACCCAAGCTTGATTAGGTACACAACCACCAAAACCATCAGGAGAAGCACCGGCTGCATCAGCGACTGGAATCGGTTTTGGTTTCTCACCAACTTGGTCAGAACTGCCATTTAGAGCAAACAAGGAAGCAAGGACTACTACAACCAATACAAGAGGAACAAAGGCTTTGACTCGCTTATTTTGCGAATCCTCAGAAAACGAGACTTCACTTCCAGCAGGTAACTTCACTTTTTGCACCTCCGTGCGCACTAATAAGCCTGATTACAACACGGTTTTATACAGATAACAATGTGCACTTATTGCAACGTGTTCGCGTGAATCGCAAGGATAACTAAAGTGATGTGAGGTGCGTATTGTGCAAAATGGAAATGACGAATAAATATGCGATATTACCTATTGACTTCTAAAAAACATCAAAATGTTTCGTAGCCGAAGAGGACCCGAATGTACCTGCCCCAGGGCTCAAGTCCCTAATCAAAAAATAGATAATGTCGTAGCCGAGGGGGGACTTGAACCCCCACGATGTTGCCATCAACAGATTTTGAGTCTGCCGCGTCTGCCAATTCCGCCACTCGGCCGAGTGTTTCGAATTTGTGATTCTACTTTATTGTTTTACATGTCTGCTAACGCAAAAAATATTCGTGCCTCACAAGTTGTTTCTCCTGCAACATGAGCACGGGCTTGGCCCCATCCTCCTCGGGCACTTGTCCGTTCTAAAACCATATCGAGCTGCAACTTGTCACCTGGTTTAACAACTCTTCTCCAACGAACTTTCTCTACCCCTCCGAACATCGGCAGTTTACCTGCGTATCGTTCCTGCGCCAACAAAGCGATTGCGCCTGCTTGGGCTAAAGCTTCAAGTTGGATCACACCAGGCATAATTGGATTTCCTGGAAAGTGTCCTGGGAAAAAATATTCGTTTCCGGTTACATCGTATGAAGCTTTTATCGACTCATTGTCAATTAATTCATGCACCCGGGACACAAAATGAAATGGATCTCGGTGAGGCAATAACCCAACCAGTTCTTGTGAATTCTCAAGTGTTGGTAAATCTATAAATGTTTCTGACATAACTAATAATCTAGTAAATATATCCTCTAACTCAAGCAAGCACTTCAAGCGGGCAAAACACACTCTTTAGTGAGAGAATTATCCCTTATGGCGGAACGTATTGCATTGCTTTTTCCTGGACAAGGAACACAGAAGCCAGGAATGGGTATACCATTTTTAGATAAACCTGAATTTTTTATAGCCAAAGATGCAGGAGAAATTCTTGGCATCGATACGACAAAGCTGCTCAGTGAAGATCCACTCACATCTACTCACGATTCCCAGCTAGCAATACTTATCACTTCTTTGATCTCATTTGAAATATCTAAAAAAGAGGACCTCGAAATTGTTGGGTTGGCAGGACACTCTTTAGGTCAAGTCAGCGCACTTATTTGTGCAGGAGTTCTTGATTTTGAAGAAGGAATTAACTTTGCTTCAAAACGCGCAAAAGCAACACAGAACTGTGCCGATAAATACGGTGGAGCTATGGCAGCACTATTGGGTGCTGATTCGCAAAGCGCACAGCTACTTTGCGACAAATTCGAAGAACTTTGGATTGCAAATGACAATGCACCAGGACAAATCGTTGTAGCTGGAAACCCAGAAAGCATCGATAAAGCATCAGAAATTGCTCGAGACTATGAAATTAAGAAGGTTGTAAAACTTCCTGTGAATGGAGCATTTCATACTCCTTACATGCAAGATGCTGTTGAAGAACTTAAAAAAGTGTTGTCAACGATGAAGTTCTCACAGCCTGCATTTCCTGTTTGTTCCAATGACGATGGACGCGCTTATCACAACGCAGAAATCTGGCAAGAAAAATTGAGTATTCATGTTGCAAGTCCAGTCAGATGGAGAGACTGCATGGATGCAGTTTTATTACTCGAACCGACAAAATGTTTTGAAGTGGGTTTCGGCGCAACGCTTGCCGGTTTGGCAAAAAGATGCACACCTGATTTACCTGTTGAATCTTTCTACGAAGGAGTTCCAAATGGTTGACATGCATGGAGAACGAATTCTTATTCCAGAACGCATGATCGTTTCACCTGCCGATGGCGTGTTTCGATCAAATAGCAGCAACGGCGACCTAATAGGTACCGAAGTTAACATTGATGATGTCATTGGGTTCGTCGACACGATTGGTCAATCGATTCCGGTCATGTCTCCGTTTGCAGGAACAATTCATGGTCTAATTGCCCACTCTGGCGAACGACTTCGAAAACATGAACCAGTTGCTTGGCTTAGAGTTATCAAATGACGAATACAAATTTTTATATTTCCGGAACAGGCAAAGCAATACCAAGCAAAGTTGTAACTAATGACGACCTCGCGCTTTACCTCGACACAAATGACGAGTGGATTACTTCGCGAACCGGAATTAAAGAACGGCGTATCCTAAAAGATCACACAGAAAACACGGTCACGCTTTCTGCGGCAGCCGCACTTGAAGCAATGAAAAACTCTAACTTATCTGCTGAGGACATTGATTGCGTGATTGTCGCCACAGCTTCTCCAATTCAACCAATTCCATCGACCGCAAATCTTGTTGCAGAGATGCTCGGAATTGTCGGCCCAGCTTTCGACATCAATGCAGCTTGTTCAGGCTTTGTTTATGGCCTAACCGTGGCTGGTGGTTTTTTCGCACAAAACATGTACCAAAATGTTTTACTTATAGGAGCAGATTCACTATCTACATTCATCGACAAAGACGACCGATCAACGGTAATTCTTTTTGGCGATGGAGCTGGTGCAGTTACCTTGACAGCAACAGACAAATCGGAGGCTGGACTTTTAGGCATTGACCTTGGTGGAGATTCTTCACTTGCTCCGATATTGGAAGTTCGGAATAAACGCGACCCAGAAATAACAGAGAAAGCCGAATCTCATCTAACAATGAACGGCCAAGAAGTATTTAAAGTTGCTGTTCGTGCTGTTGAGAAATCGATTTCTTCCACATTGGAATCAGCAAACATTAAAGGTTCAGATGTCGATTGGTTGCTACTACATCAAGCTAATGTGCGGATTATTGATGCAATATGCGAACGCTTAGATATAGATAGAGAAAAAGCTTTAACCAACATCGACAAATATGGCAATACATCAGCAGCGTCAATCCCTCTACTGCTAGCGGAAGTTGCCGAGCAAAATCGCTTTAAAGACGGAGATCTTTTAACATTTTGTGGGTTCGGTGCAGGTATGACATGGGGTACATGTCTTTTGCGCTGGTTTAATTCAAAATAAAGATGGAAAATATGACAGAAGAAAAACAAATTGCACTTGTTACAGGCGGTTCGAGAGGCATCGGACGAGAATGCGTAATTGAACTAGCTAACGCAGGTCACATAGTTGCATTTTCATACTCATCTGACGTTGACGGCACAAATGAAACTATCAAGCTGGCCTCTGAAGTTGGAACTGCTCCTATTGGTATCAAAAGCGATGTATCTTCACCCGAAGGAGTCGACCAACTTTTTACTGAAATCGAAGAAAAACTCGGAGTCGTTTCCATCTTGGTTAATAATGCTGGTATAACCCGCGACACTTTACTCATGCGCATGAAAGATGATCAGTGGGATGACGTAATCCAAACAAATCTAACTGGAGCTTTTTATACAATGCGTCGAGCAGCGAGAAATATGATGAAAAATCGTTGGGGTCGAATCATCAACATATCTTCAGTTAACGCGTATGTCGGTCCAGTTGGTCAAGCAAACTATGCAGCCGCAAAAGCTGGAGTGATAGGTATGACAAAATCTGTTGCAAGAGAATTCGCTTCGCGTAATATCACTGCCAACGCCATAGCTCCAGGAGTTATAGAAACTGCAATGGTTGGAGAAACTCCTCAAGAATGGAGAGACACAATGCTTTCCACCATACCTCTTGCAAGATTTGGACAACCAAATGAAATAGCTCATTTGGTAGTATTTCTAGCTTCAGAAAATGCGAGCTATATAACAGGTACAGTTATCCCAATCGATGGCGGAGTCGGAATGGGTACATAGTAAAATACCGCAACGGTAAAAACAAAAATCTAAACCCAAACAACAAAGGAGCACACATGCAACGTGAAGAAATCTTCACCACAATTAAGGATCTAGCAGTCGAACTACTTGGCGTAGATGAAGCAAAAGTTACGAACGAAGCGCGATTCAAAGAAGATCTTGATGCAGACAGCCTCGACATCGTTGAATTCGTAATGGGCATGGAAGAAAAATTTAATGTTGAACTTCCTGAAAGCGAAGTTGAAGGCGTTGCGACAGTTGGTCAAGCAGTTGACCTTGTTTCGAGCAAAGTATCCTAAATAAAACTAGGAATAAAAATGGTAAATAGAAATGATGAGAATCGAGCTGTAATAACCGGCCTAGGTGTTAAGACCCCTGCCGGTTGCGACATAGATACTTTTTGGACTCGTGTGAAAAGCGGCAACGCAACAGCAAGAGAAATCACAAATTTTGATGCAAGTGCATTAACAGTTCATTTTGCCTGCGAAGTAGACGATGAAGCTTTGGCTATCGAAAACTACGCAAACTCTAAAGAAGTGCGTCGGTGGGATAGATTTACTCAACTTGGCGTCGCAGCAGCAATTGATGCTTTCAAAGACTCGGGCCTTGAAGGAACAGGTTTCGATGCTCACAGGGCTGCAGTTGTAACAGGTACCGGTGTGGGTGGAATTTTAACATTAGAAGAACAGTGGTCGATATATCAAGAAAAAGGTCCGCGTGCTGTATCTCCATTTTTCGTTCCCTCGATGATGGCAAACGCTATTGCTGGTCATGCCAGCATCATTTGCGGATTTGGTGGCGTAAATTTCAACGTGACTACTGCATGTGCAGCCGGATCTCATGCAATTGGCGAAGCTGCCCGACTTATTTGGGATGGAACAGCCGATATAGTTTTATCTGGAGGCGCAGAAGCTGGAGTTACTCCTTTAGTTATGTCAGCATTCGCAAGAATGGGTGCGTTGAGTACCCGAAACGATGATCCTTTGCGAGCATCTAGACCGTTCGATGCAGATCGTGACGGATTTGTGATGGCTGAAGGCGCTGGTTTCGTGATCATGGAAAGCTATGCACACGCAAAAAAGCGCGGAGCAAACATTTTGGCTGAAGTAGTTGGCTACGGGCGCTCAGGTGACGCACATCATATTACAGCTCCACTGCCAGATGGTTCAGGTGCTGCACGATCAATGCAAATGGCTCTAGATACTGCAGGATTAAAGCCAAGCGATGTTTCACACATTAATGCCCATGCAACTTCAACTCCTCTAAACGATTCTGGTGAAACTCAAGCAATGCACCACATTTTCGGCAACACGGTTCCTCCAGTTTCTGGCACTAAAGGAGTTACAGGACACTTGATTGCTGCCGCAGGTGCCGTTGAAGCCGTAATTTCTACTTTGACGATTAGAGATAAAGTTTTACCTCCGACAGCTAATTTTGAAAAGCCTGGTGACGACATTGATATCGATATAGTTCATGGAGAACCTCGACCATATGATGGCGGAACAGTTCTTTCCAATTCGTTCGGATTCGGTGGACACAACGCAAGCGTTTTGATTTCACCAGTGGCTCCATGACATTAAATTCTGAACCCCTAACGTCTACAGACGAATCTCCGTTTCTATCTCACCATTGCCAAGTTGCAAGTAGCACAATCAAATCTATCGATGGTCGTCAAATCAGTGTTTTAGAACTTGGTGGTGGTTCAAGACATGGAGCTATTACATCAGCTGATGCTGATTCTATGAAAAGATCTGCAGAATTAGCAGGCACAATGGGAATCCCATTTTTGCTAGTTCTTGATACTTCAGGGGCAGACATAACTGAAGGTCCTGCAGGACTTCACGCGTGGGGAACCTTTGCTGCAGAGCTTGCTCGCCTTTCCGGGGTTGTACCAACTACAGCAATAGTTACAGGGGCTTGTGTTTCTGGGCCGTCATTAGTTCTTGGTTTAGTTGACCACGTAATTATGACAAAAAAGGCTTTTGCTTATGTGAGCGGACCAGATTCTGTTAAAGAATTCACTGGTGTTGAAGTTACTCGAAGTGAACTTGGTTCTGTTGATTTACATTCAACTTCAGGAGTAGCTTCATTAATTGTCGAAGACTTAGATGAAGCAATGGAAAGTTATTCGATTTTGCTTGAATACTTGCCGAGTAACCACGTTGAAAACCCAACAGTTTTTTCATGCGATGACGACATCACAAGGAGTTGTGATATCGCAGCACAAAGCGTACCTGACTCCCCTAATGCTTCTTATGATGTTAGAGAAGTCATTGAAGATATTGTTGACGTTGATACATTTTTCGAAATTCGACCGCAATATGCACCAAACATGGTTACTTCTTTTGCTCGAATAAATGGGACAATCATTGGAATTATAGCTAATCAACCTAACGCCCGAGCTGGAACTATAGATATAGAGGCTTCAAGAAAAGCTGCGAGGTTTGTTGCTTTTTGTGACGCATTCAATATTGCTATTGTCACCTTTGTAGATACGCCGGGTTTTGAACCTGGAAAAGATCTTGAGTGGCGTGGAATGATTCGCCATGGCGCTGAGCTTGTTTATGCATACGCTCAAGCGAGTGTTCCACGAATTTGTATTATCTTGCGAAAAAGCTACGGCGGTGCATACATCGTTATGGATTCAAAGAATTTAGGAAATGACTGGTGTGCAGCGTGGCCGAATGCTGAAATTGCAGTTATGGGAGCAAGTGGAGCTGTGGCGATTTTGAATCGTAAACAAATTGGAGCGGTAGAAGATGAAGCAGGACGCGATGAACTTCGTAAACAGTTAATCCAAGAATATGAAACACAATTTTCTAATCCGAACCAAGCTGCAGGTCTGGGTTATGTTGACGCAATTATTGAACCAAGCAGCACTCGTGCTTTGATTGCAACTGTGTTGGGCTCCCTATCAACTAAAAGAGAGAATTCAAGCATGCGTAAACACGGCAACTCCCCACTTTAAAGAAACGAAATGATATTAGAAAACAAAAAATGTCTAATTACTGGAGTACTCACAGATTCCTCAATTGCTTTTGGGGTTGCTAAAAAGGCTCACTAATCTGGCGCAGAGATTGTAATGTCCTCTTTTGGTCGTGCAATGAGTCTCACACAAAGGTGTGCAAAGAAAATCGATGAAAATATTGAAGTAATTGAATTAGATGCTACAAATGCAGAAGATTTAGCGGGTCTTGGTGAGAAGCTAAACGGCGAAGTTGACTGTGTACTTCATGCAATAGCTTTTGCCAATCCCGAAACATGTCTTGGTGGAGACTTTCTAAATGCTCCTTTTGAAGATGTATCGAATGCATTTCACATTTCAGCTTATTCATACGCCTCATTAAGCAAAGCTGTTGCTCCCCTAATGAAAAACGGCGGTTCCATTGTTGGTTTAGATTTCGATGCGACTAGTGCATGGCCAAGTTATGACTGGATGGGCGTGTGCAAAGCTGCTCTCGAATCTATAAACCGTTATGTTGCCCGCGATCTTGGAGCCCATGGGATTCGTTCGAATCTTGTTGCCGCTGGTCCACTGAGAACAATGGCTGCTAAATCGATTCCTGGTTTTGCAAAGTTTTAAGAAATCTGGAGTGATCGCGCCCCCTTAGGTTGGGATCTTACAGATACTGCTCCCGTGGCTGAAACTGTAGTTGCCCTATTTTCGGACCTCATGCGTTCAACAACAGGCGAGATCATTCACGTTGATGGTGGCTTCCACTCTCAATCAGTTTAAATTCCCTCTTCTTCCTCCGCGTTGGGCCGATTTTGTCCCAGTTTTCAAATGTTTCTACATGAACGCAATAGAGAATTATCGCGATGTTGTAAATAAACACGAATTGCGGGATAAAATCGGCCCAACGTGGGAATTGGAGGGATTGGAGTGATTGTAATTGTTAGAGGGTTTTAAGAACTTCTAAAGTTTTTGGAACAGTATCTTTTGGTGAAATTTTATAAAAGACACCGGCGATTTTTCCTTTTGCATCAACTACAAATGCAGACCGAATAATGCCTTTGAATTTCTTGCCATAAAGAGATTTATCGCCCCACACGCCATAGCTTTCAATAACTTCTTTTTCTTCGTCTGCTAGAAGAGTAAAGCCAAAGTTGTATTTGTCGTCAAACTTTTTTTGCTTCTCAGGACTATCTGCTGACACTCCAATTACCGCTGCTTTTAGAGATTTAAGATCACTCATGGAATCTCGAAGGTTGCAACTCTGAGTTGTGCATCCTGGAGTAGAGGCCTTTGGGTAGAAATAAATAACGTAAGGTTTACCTGCGTAATCTTTACTAGAAACGACTTTGCCATTTTGATCCTTGACTTTAAAGGCAGGTGCCTTATCTCCAACTTTTAGTTTCATTTTTCTCCTTCAGGTTTATCTCAAATTTTACACAAAAAAAGTGGAGGCCATAAGCCCCCACTTTAGTATTCCATTTTGCTTCTAATTAAAGAGCAAGGTTTGCTGGAAGAAGTACTGTGTCAATGACGTGAATTACACCATTGCTTCCTTCGATGTCAGCAGAAATTACGTTTGCAGTTACACCGTTATCTGTAGTTACTGTAACTTTTCCATCTTTAACGCCAATTGTAAGCTTGCTACCTTCAGCAGTTGTGATTTCTTGACCATCAGTCAAGTCACCTGATTTAACAACAGCAGTTGCTAAAGCATGGTAAGTAAGTACTTTTGTAAGTTCTGCTTTGTTAGCAAGAAGAGCTTCTAAAGTTGCTGGTTCAATCTTTTCGAACGCTGCGTTGTTAGGAGCAAATACGGTGAATGTACCTTCACCTGATAGCAATTCAGCTAGTTCAGCTGCTTGAACTGCTGAAACTAGAGTTGAAAAGTCTTCGTTAGCTACTGCAATTTCAACAATAGTCTTGTCTTTAGTTGAAGTTTCTTCAGCAGCTTTAGCTGTTGTAGTAGTTGTTTCAGAATCTGAATCACTATCGCTACAAGCAACTAGGGCTAATGAAGCAATGCAAAGTAATGCAATAACTTTCAAAATGGATTTTTTCATTTGTGAGGCTCCTTTGTTGTTTTGACGTTATCTGGGCGTCGGATCATCTTACGACATGTCCGGTCTAGATTGATTGAAAAGTTTAAGATTCTTATGAAATTGTGATTGTAAGTGAATCTTCGGGAGGAACTGGGCTATATGGAACAAATGTCCGAATTGTTTCTTCAATGAATTCTATAGGTAAATCGGTTTCGATCCTAACGTAGGAATTTTCAACTACCAATTCGATCAATATACTTTCTAAGAGGTCGCCTTCGCCTGAACTGGGAACTGAAATCCAACCTTGGTAGTTTCCTGCTGTGTGCGGAGTTTCATCTCCAGGTAAAGGATAAGGGCAATCTAGTGAATATGAATAAACGTCGATGAATGCTTCCGCAGAGTTTTCAGAACCTTGATAATTTTGGAGCACTTCCTTACAATCGGAACGAGTTCTCGCTTCAGTTACTATTTCAACATTAGTACGGAAAAAATTATTTAATATCGCTTGAGGTTGAAATACTTGGAAACCAATACTGTTTATCTCATTTGTTAATTCTTCAGGAATAGAAGTCGTCGTAGCAGTTTCTATAGAACCGTCATCAGAATTTCCAGAAAACAATTTCGATCCCACGAAGAAAATCGCGAAAACTATGACCACAACTGCAGCAGCAATCAGCAACCGCTTTACTAAAGGGGAACTAGATCCATATTTTAGAGAGCCTGCCCGTACCAAAATTCCCTAATTTCCAGAACTATCTATGGCCTGTCTGAGCTCGCCTATATATTTCCCAATAGTGACTGTCGGTTTATCATCATTCAGCAATTTCTCGACAAGTGTCGTTCCAACAATAACTCCATCGGATAATTCCGCGAGATTCGCTGCATCTTGCGCAGATCTAATGCCCACTCCACAATAAACGGGAAGTTCCGAAACTTCTCGAATAGGAGAAATAAATTCAGTGTATGTTGAAGTGAGCTCAACATCTTGACCGGTAATACCTTTTATCGCAACGCAATAGACAAAGCCTTCACTTTTTTCCAAAATCAGTGTTCGTCGCTGAGGATTCGTTGTAGATGAGACTAGTTGAACAAGTGAAATATCAGTATCCGCTAAGGCATCTCGAAAACCCTGACTAGTTTCAAAAGTTAAATCTGGCAGAATTAAACCACTCACACCTGCATCGGCAATTGGCTTCAAGATTTCCTTGATCCCGTGAGAATACAGAACATTGGTATACGTCATTATGGTTATGGGTTTAGAAAATTGTTCATTCTGTATATCTGCCAACAAATCTAAAGTTCTAGCACCATTGGATAATGCAATTGCACTTGCCTTCGAAATTACTGGACCATCCATAATTGGGTCTGAGAACGGCAAACCAATTTCAACGATATCTGCACCATTATCTAATACACAATGAACAGCATCAATCCAACCATCAAGGCCAGCAGTTATATACGCAACAAGGGTTTTTTTATTTTCAGCTTTGCGGTTGGTCGTAAATTTAGAAAGAGTTTTCATACTGTTTTTGAACGTTCCCTCATTACTTCTTCGACATAACGCATCACAACATCATTGTGTTCTGAATGTATCGTATTAGCGTCTTTGTCTCCCCTGCCAGACATTGTGACTATCACTGAAGAACCAGGTTCAATTTCCTTTTCCCCATTTCGTAATAACCAGCCAATCGCATGTGCAGATTCCAATGCCGGAATAATTCCTTCTAATTGGGAACATGCTGCAAAGCCATATAAGGCATCATCGTCAGTTGCACCGACATAGATTGCTCTTCCCATCTCATTCAGTTGAGCGTGTTCTGGGCCAACTCCCGGATAGTCCAAACCTGCGGAAATAGAATGAGCTTCTTGAATCTGCCCATCGGAATCCTGAAGGACGTCAGTTTTCATTCCATGCAAAATGCCTACAGCACCTTTCGTTATAGCAGCTCCATGTTTTGTCGTTTCCAAACCTTCACCAGCAGCCTCGACGCCAATTAACTTAGATGTTGTTTCCACAAATCCGCTGAAAGTTCCAAGAGCATTTGATCCCCCGCCCACACAAGCAACAACGTAGTCTGGATCACCATTTTGAATAGTGCGAAACTGCTCTCTTGCTTCATCGCCAATCACTCGCTGGAATTCACGAACCATATAAGGGAAAGGATGAGGCCCCATAACTGAACCTAGACAGTAATGTGAATCATCTACTCGGGATACCCAAGCACGCATCGCATCATTAACGGCGTCTTTTAGTGTCGAACTTCCACTTGTGACCGGAACAACTTTTGCGCCAAGAAGTTCCATGCGAAACACATTTAATTCTTGTCGAGCTACATCAACTGCACCCATGTACACTGTACAATCCATACCAAGTAAGGCAGCAGCAGTAGCTGTTGCTACTCCATGCTGACCCGCTCCAGTCTCAGCTATCAAATGAGTCTTACCCATTTCCCGGGCGATCAAAGCTTGACCCAACACATTGTTTATCTTATGAGAACCAGTGTGATTAAGATCTTCGCGTTTTAAGAAGACTTGAAAACCAGAGAAAGAGCTCAAATTTGCGCAAGAAGTCAAAGGTGAAGGCCTGCCCGCGTAATTTCCAAGAAGACTCGCATATTCTTCTCTAAAAGCGATGTCATTCCAACAACGATCAAAAGTTTCAGCGATTTCATCTAATGCACCAACAAGAGTTTCAGGAACGAAACGTCCTCCAAAGTTTCCATAGAAACCATTTTTGTCTGGCTTTGGTCCTGGAGGATCTAAATGCACTCCAGCAATGTCAACACTGAGATTTTCTTTATTCGCCATCATCTGCCCAATCGTATATCGCACTCGTAAAAATTTCTTTCTTTTTAAAAGGATCGATCGGCTTCGCCTCTGACTCAGCGCGTCGCCAACGCGCTTCGTCGCGCGATCGTTCGTTGCGAGGCGAGCTCGATCGATCTTCTAAATCATTCATCTCGTTACTCTCTTGTATATTTTCTTTTTCAGTGATGGATTCTGCTTTGGCGAGGGAAATAAATTTTTGCATTTTCTTCGCGTCTTTTTTACCTGCTGAGGATTCAACACCAGTTGCAACATCGACGCCGTAGGGATTTAGCTGTTCGATTGCTTGAGTTATATTGTCTGGGTTAAGTCCACCGGCAATCATGAGTCGCACGCCTGTTGGGGCATTACTAGCTAATCTCCAATCGAATACATTTCCAGAACCGGGAGTTGCAGCATCCAATAATAAAATATCTGCTGGTGAATTTGAAGCAGAAGCAAGTTGAGGATCGTCTGCAGAATATGCTTGGATCACAAAAGGCAATCTTTTACGTATCCATCTAACTTCGCTTACAGGTTCTCTGCCGTGAAGTTGAGCACCTGAAAGACCGGATTGAGTAACCGTCGAAACTATTTTCTCAGGCGATTCATTTTTAAAGACACCTACAGTTACAGTTCCGTGAGGAAGTCTTCGGACAATCGCCTGAGCAGCATTTGGTGTTATGCGACGAACCGATCCTGGTACGAAATTGAATCCCAAACAGTCAGCACCTAACGCTACTGCTAACAAGGCATCTTCTTCGTTAGTTATTCCACATATTTTTACGAACACGTATCTAGTTTATTCGTTAAGGGATCGAAATGTTCCGAATTTGCTGAATAAAATGGCTCGGATTTTCACTTTGTACGAGTCCTTGACCAATCAGTACAGCTTGCGCGCCAGCTGAACGTGCTCTTTTGGCTTGATCAAGCGTAGTGATCGATGATTCCCACACAGAAACCGAATCCGATCTGACACGCGTGATCAATTCATCTCCAATTTCAGCATTTTCTTCAAATGTTTCCAAATCTCTGACATTAACTCCAATAATTTCAGCACCTAGATTATTGGCTACTTCAATTTCTTTGCCGTTGTGGGTTTCAACTAAAACTCCTAAGCCAAGATCGTTTGCACAAGAATATAATTGAGAAAGCATTTCTTCATTCTCAAAAGCTGCAGCAATCAATAAAATATAGTCTGCACCCATTAAATGTGATTCATAAACTTGTCTTTCATCAATGATGAAGTCTTTACGCAGAACTGGCAGCGAAACAGCAACGCGAACTTTTTCAAGATCGGTCGGCAATGCGCCAAAATATTTTTCGTCAGTGAGTACCGAAATAATGGTTGCTCCACCCTGTTCATATGAAATTGCCAGACTAGCTGGATCTTCAATGTTTGCGAGCCGACCTTTACTAGGAGATTTTCTTTTTATTTCGGCTATCACATCTAAATTATCAGACCAACTTGCCTTTCTTATTTCCCTAGCGTGGTTAGCCTTTACCTTTGCCTTCAATTCGTCTAAAGATTCTAGAGATTCAATTTCTTGGAGCTTTGATTGCAATATTTCTTTAAGAATTGTCACAGTTACAGCTTAATCATTTGTTGTCGGCAATTAACTCTAAAAACTCCATCGGATATAAGGGCGTCTCTTCTGCCAATGCCTGTTGGAAGAGAACTGTTGATGGAGTCAAAGCTGGAAGTGAATTTATTTCTATGATCAACAAGTCGCCGTTTACACAATCTGCGAAAGCATCAATTCGACAATATCCAGAGAGATTTAGCCGCTTCGCAAGTTCTTCGATATTGTCTTTGATTTTCTCACGGTTTTGATCTGAGAGAATTTCTGGGGGTGGCGGAGTCAGATTAACTCCCGTGCCACCTTGAAACTTTTCTTCGACACTTAGCACTGCACTTTCAGCTACAGTAAGGCTTGGGTTCATTGCTCGCATTGTGCCGTTTTCCTGAACGACACCGACAGTAATCTCGATCATATTGGAAATCGGAGAATGTCTTAATTTACCTGCTTGAACTCTGACAATATCGGTTTCGATGCATCTTTCAAAACGGATTCCAATTGGAGCGTCCAGAGCCAATTCGATGCGTTCAGGTTGATCTTTAAATGTATTTGGCGGAATGTACCCCCCACCTGTACTTGAAAGAGATATGTAACGGGTCAAATCTCCTGCATCATGAAGTCTCACAACTCCTGATGAACAACCATCTGCTACAGGTTTCGCAATAACCGTGTCTGCTTGAGTTTTTTCAACAATGTTCTTCCAAACTATATCTGCACTATCAGCCAGTGAATCTGTTAGTTCTTTCATTGACAACGTTAAACCTGTTATCGAACTGACGCTATCCATTTTCAATTCGTTAATTGCATCTGCTGTTGACTGCTTATTCATGGCCAACATAGCAGCATCAGCATTAGGACCGTTGAAAACTGCACTCTTCTTTTCAAGCATTGCTTGCAAGGTTCCGTTTTCGCCTATTCCACCATGGAGAGCTAAAAACACTTGACTACTATTTTCTATTAGATCCTCAAGATTCGTAGATATCGGTTGTCCAAACTCTTGGCGATCGATTGGTTTTTTATATCCGAGTTTTTCCCTTGCTTGCGATTCAAACCTCCCAATTCGTTCTTCATGTAGTGCCGCTGCCCGACAATTTTCAACGATTTCCTCTACTGTATGGTTTAGCAACAATTGATAAGGAACTTGCCAAATACCACCTGTTAGATCGATTAGATATGGTACAGGTTTATAAACTTTCGAATTTCTTAATTTAAGCCAAACGTTAGTTCCACTCATTAAAGACACTTGTCGTTCGGAGGAATCACCACCAAACAAAATTGGAAGTTCTTTTCTTTTATCCTCTTCAATCATTTCATCATTTTCGAAAACAAAGGGATGATCGATGTCATAGCGTTCACAAGCTCTGGCAACAATATGCTCCAATACCGCCCTGTGAGAAAGTCCTATGCGTGTCGATTGTTGAAAAAGGAAACTATTTTGTTCCATGCCGCTGATTGGGTTGAAATCTGAAAACCATATACTTCCATCATCAAGCACCCAACCATCGAACCTCGTAAAATCACGCATACCATGCAATACAAAAAGTTGTTCTGCTTGTATTTGGATTCGCTCAATTAATCTATTGTCAAATCTTGGCGGACAATGATACGTAACTTGACGTGTAGGTAAATATTTTTTTCGGAAATCGAAAACTTGATGATCTGCATAATCTGCTTCGATTTCTGTGGGCAGAATCGCTACGGGAAGCCGATACTTGCTTTCCAAAACGATAACTGTGAATTCTCGACCTTGAACAAACGGTTCTATGACAACTCTCGTATCCATCTCTTTGTCAAAAATCGTTTCGCTAGCTTGGACGGCTTCTTCAACTGTGCTGACAGAGAAAACCCCAATAGATGATCCTCCGGCTGATGGTTTAACGATTGCCCTAGTAATTTTGTGTTTTTCAAAAAATTCCGTAGCTTTTTGAAGACTCTCATCTCGTTTAGAAATCTCTATTAGGCAAGAAGGTAGCGTAAAAAAGCCGAATTCTTTTATAAATTCATTTGCTCGATATTTATCGAATGCTTGCCTGCACGACGCACTTGATGCGCCCACAAATGCGATCCTTCTTTCTTCTAGCCATTCTTGAATTTGGCCATCTTCTCCAAAAGATCCGTGCATGACAGGAAAAACAATGTCGAAACTTTTCAGTTCTTTCTCTAGTTCGGAATTACTTAAAGGTGTAGCTGTTTGAGCGAGCTTGAAGTCAAAATCTGCTGGGGTATTCGAATACAGCTGAGCAGGAGATAGAGCAAAAGCATTAAGTTGCTGATCAAAATAAAACGGCGTTACTTCTACATTTTCACTTGTGAGATGGTCCATAACCGATCTCGCTGAATTCATTGAGATTCCCCTCTCTAATGAGGGGCCTCCGCATAAAAGCGCGAGTTTCAAAGTGGGTTTATCAGTCGAAATTGCTGTTTTTGCCATTCTTACATTCTAATCTCATCGGAGGTACACCGCTATTTGGTTTAAATGGCTAGATTGTGATTTATATCGAAAAATTACCATCAACTTTGTTGAACGATACAACTAGGTATCTGATATCTGATCCTTCGAAACCGATTTCTATAGTGCGATTTTGTTCTTCACCCATTAAGTCAACGAATTTCCGAGGGATCCTAGCAATAGCGGAGTATTTGCCTACCGGAATCGTTAATTCGCTGAGCATGTCTCCTGATCCGGATGACGATAACAAAGATGAAACTGTAGCAATTTTTTCTGACTCAAAATAGATTGCGGGTGAAATAACTTCTTCAGGATTCAAGACTAAAGGATCTTTCAATTCAAACGCATATATAGAAAAAGGAGTTGAAGCTTGGCGAGAATCTATTCGACATACTAATTCTTGCCCTAGAAAACATCCTTTATTAAATGAGACGGCTTGTTTGTCTAAGTTTGCTTCTTGAGGAATAATCTCTTCGTTTAAATCTGCACTGTTTGATACAACACCATAGGAAATTCTCAAATTATCAAAAGCATCTGCATCTGCACTTTCAATATCTTCATTTGGATTGATAAAAAGTTCGAGACCTTTGGCTCCTAAGTAATTTTCTTCAACAATAGTTACTTTATTTGTAGTCGAATTATTGAGATCAATTCCTGCAATGTAATCGCTTGAAACATCAATTATCTCTGCTTTAGTTCTAATTAAATATTTCTGCAGATTTTCCTGAATTTTAGATACAATCGTTTTTTCGCACACAATTAAATAATTTTCCGGAGCTTCAAGGTGAATCCAAAAAGCCGCTATCAACTTTCCAGCAGGCGTTAGCAGTAATGATGTTTGTGATTGTTTTGGCTCTAGTTTTTCAACATCAGAAGATACGATTGCATGCAGAAATTTTCCAGCCTCTGGACCAGAAATTCTTAATACTCCAACGTGTTTACTAATACTCAAGTTATTTCCTTTTGCTGTTACCTTCGAACACACTGTGATGTCTTTTGATAAGTATTTTGTTGATTTACAGCCTAACCACACTACGCAGAGTAGTAGCCCCTATACATTGTTACTAATTGGTAGCATAAATAGGTCATGCAGGTGGAGGGGTCAAAAAAACCTAGTGATGGGCGGTTAACCACGTCCCTGATTGCGCCTATCGCAATGGCCTCTCCACCGAAGTCTGAATTGCAGGTGAAAAATGTTCCCCCAAAAGTCGTCGGCGTTCACCCACCGGTAGGTGAAATGCCGACGTCACCAAGATTCGTATTTTTGGGCAGCCAACAAGATGACCTAGGTGCAGTTTCTTACAGGCTAGGAATTTCATTTCCTTTAAGAGAGACTGTAGACCTTCGTGAACTTTCCAAATCTCTTGGTCATTCTCTAGCAAACGGACAAATTCCTCTAACAAAAAGAAATGAACACATTCACGCCTATGTGACTTCAGTTGATGAACAAGGAAATAGATTTGAAACCCACCTAGTAATTGAAGACAAACAAGATGGTTTGGTTGCTGCCGACATAGCTGCAGTTGACAGCAACCGAACCAAAGGGCATTTACAAGGTTTCATTTCGAGCACAGGTGTAATTCCAGTTACAGAAATAAAACCTGGTGAACCTTACATTGTTACGCTTAGAGATTCTGATTCATTACCAATAACTGTTGATCTAGGCAAGATAGAAAGTTTCGAAATCGAAGTTGGCTCCATTCAAAGAAATCAACCAGATTTTGTTGCTCGCCGGATAGGTTCCGAGCTGAAAATATATTCGAGAGAAATGCAGAAAGACTTAGATGACCCTTTCGGAGAGCAGCCAATAGCTACTTTGAACCAAAGTCTCGTGGCATCTCATTTTCCTGGCATTCAAAATGCATTACGCCTAACTAGCGAAATAGCGGCAGGAAATGTTTTCAGCAGACCAAACATATCTCAAACAGACAATTCTTTTGATCCACAATATTTCTCTGGTTCGGGACGGAGCTTTTAACAAAACTAAATTTGTTACATATGACATCAGTTGCAAGAGCAGAACTTTCATCAATAACAACCCAATTAGAAGAAATGATGGACCGAGTTGTCAAAATTGGTGATGATTATCGTCATGATCCAGATTCAAGCTTTGTTAACGAATGCAATAATGCAGAACGAAACTTAATGTCATCTATACGCGCTTTGGAACGAGCAAAAAAACAACTTTAACTATTTTGAAATTAAATCTTTTGCGCTAGGGCAAATATCATTCAAGATACATTCACCACATTTAGGTTTTTTAGCATCGCAGACTCTCCTACCGTGCTCTATTAAGCGCAATGAAAAACCTCCCCACTGATCTTCCGGAATTAATTCCATCAATTCGAACTCAATCTTTACAGCATCGCTTTGATTTGTGAGTTTCAATCTATTGCTCAATCGAGTTACGTGAGTATCTACCGGCAATCCAGGTAAATCAAAGGCTTCAGCCCTGATCACATTTGCGGTTTTTCTTCCTGTCCCTGGAAGGGTTACCAAGTCTTCTCGCGCTGTAGGTATTTGGCCTCCAAAATTTGATACAACCGCTTGTGCCATACCAACTAAGTTTTTCGCCTTGTTTCGAAAAAACCCAGTCGATTGGATCAGTTTTTCGACTTCTCCAATATTCGCAGCCGCTAAATCGAAAGGCGTGGGATATTTTTTGAACAGTGCTGGAGTCACCATATTTACACGAACATCAGTGCACTGAGCCGAAAGAATGGTGGCAACAAGCAGTTCATAAGGGTTTTTGTGATCGAGAGCACATTTAACCTCTGGATATAGCTCGATAAGTCGATCTAAAACTATTTGGCTTCTTTGTTTATATCCTCTTGGACGTGGCATTAGAGCAAGGTTACATGGGAGACTATAAGGATGTCAGAATCAAGAGCAGTTAAATTATCTTCGCGCTCGCGTAAAGATAAGGATATTAAGTCATTTCAAACATCCATTTATGAGATAACTCCTGAGGTTTTGATCGATTGGCTTGAGAAAAAGGGAGAAAAGCCTTACAGGGCCAAACAATTTTTCCAACACGTCTACCAACAACGCCAACCTGTTGAGGAAATGACTACTTGGTCTCAAACTTTGATTGCCAAATTTCTGACTGATTTTGAATATGCCCTAGAGGAATCAAAGTATCAAATATCTAAAGACAAGACTCATAAGTGGTTATTTAAATTGCGCGATGGCAAATTCATTGAAACCGTTTTGATGATTTACAAAGATCGTGCAACTGTATGTATTTCTTCTCAAGCAGGGTGTGCGATGGGTTGTACTTTTTGTGCAACTGGTCAAGCTGGATTTGATCGCCACTTGACGTCTGCCGAGATCGTTGAACAGGTTGCGCGCGCTCAACACAAAACTGATATAAGAATTTCTAATGTTGTATTTATGGGCATGGGCGAACCTCTCGCTAATGCCGATGAAGTAAGAAATGCGTGCGAGGCACTAACTTCCGACTTTGGTTTCTCGGCCAGACATATTGTTGTTTCAACAGTTGGTTTTGTTCCAGGCATGAAAGCAATGCGCAATTGGGATTTGCCTGTTACTTTGGCTGTTTCTTTACACGCTCCTTTTGACGACATGAGAGCGAAACTAGTACCGATAAACACCCGCTACCCTATTGCTGCTGTTTTGAAAGCTGCAAGTGAAGTGTCTCACGTGCATGGTCGAAGGGTAACATTTGAATATGCAGCTATCGACAACACAAACACGACTTTCGATTGCGCGCATGAATTTGGCAAGCTTTTGAGAGACTTCAACGGTGCTGGTGGAGCACACGTTAATCTGATTCCGCTTAATCAAACGACTAATTTCGACGGCAAAGCCCCCAGCGCAGATGAAATAAACCGTTTTGCAGATATAGTTCGATCTTATGGACCTACAGTTACTGTTCGTAGAAATCGAGGAACAGATATTGATGCTGCTTGTGGCCAATTGCGAGAACGAGAAGCACTTGCCAACTAAACTGATGCACATATGAACAAATGGGCTTGGTGGAATCCGTATTTACCGCAGACATTATTGGTTTCAGTAGCGCTGGCTTATTTTGGCGCTGCAATGACCATTTTGTTTAATGGAATTTTTGCGCTTTTCAATCTTATCGTTTTGATTCCCCTTTTATTGAGCGTAGTTGGCGCTTTTGGGATAGTGAATCTGCGTTTGTGGGGATACATCATCGCCTTAATTAGCGCACTATTGCCATTCGCTATTGCATTATTTGTAATAGTAAGTTTTGATAGTTATTCATTTGCCGACTATCTAAATGATGCTGTCTTTGGCAGAGGAATAATAAACACGATCTTCCAAGTCGCGATTGTAGCGCTATTGGTTCATCCAATGTCTTTAGGATTTGTGAAAAGCAATTTTACAAAAAAACTTTTTTAGAAGTTAGTCAAATTTAGGGTGACCGAGTTCGCCGTAAAGCTCTTCAGGAGTAGCCCAACCAAAAGCGATCATCGATTCACCTTTTGTGTAGTCTCGTTCCCCAACCATTTCAATTGCCACTTTGTTGGCTGTTTTGATTGGTTCGGTAAAGAACATAGGAGCAGAACCTTTTCCGCCCTTTTTCGTAAGAAATGTCTTATCGTCGAATGTTTTTTCGCAACCAAATCTCTTAGATAGGTGGCGACCCCAGTTTCGCTCTTCACCTGTTGGCGAGTAATCAGGGCGAGGAACAACATCGTGCCTTTGGGCAACGAATGCATAAGTGCTTGGGAAAGCCAAACGAGTTCCAATTAGAACATCTTCATCTGGAAAAGAAATTGCGCTTCTACGGTAGAGTTCGGCAATTAATAGCTCAGCTGATTCTTTTGAGGATTTACCTTTTCGAACTGCACCAAAACTCCAAAGAGTTGCAGGTGTTCCACCGATTCTTTCAAGCGATCCAAAGAGAAATCCTTCTAGAGCGGCATCGCGAACAGTAACAATGAGCGGATAAGCCTCGACATGGTCGTCAATGACCTGGTCAGCTATCTCATAGCCTGTGTCCCTGAGTAATTGGCCGAATTCGTCCAATTCTGCAGGTTTAAGGGAAACGGAGTCTCTAGATTCAACAATCATTAGCCATATATTCTACACGAAAAGTGCACGTCAGCGCGAGTCCATAGATTGAAAGTGCTCTATTTAAAGCGATGTTTGATGATTTAAACAAGCTTAGGCAACATCTATATCAATATCATAAATTTCTGTAGCTTTTGTTTTTTCATCAAGATTGATTTCGTCAGCTTCGTAAAAGCCTGCCCACCCTAAAACAAGAGGGTCATCTGTGACATACCAAGTTGCATAATTCGAAGAGTGTGCTTTGAGTACTTCCAACGCTCTCAATTTTGTTGAAGTTTCCAGACTACGAAGCGCGTCGTCAAAAACGATAGGCAGTGGGCCAACTGGAGTTCTTGGACAACGAGACAACACGTCTGCCAGAACAGTGATGATCTGAGCTGGAGTAAGAGAAGTCAAACTTCTAGATTTATTTTCAGCTTCCCGCTTTTTTTGCAACAATTCATCTTTCGAAACTAATAGTTCGCGTCGTTTAGAACCACCAATTCCCTGGGAATTTATGTAGTCGACATAAGTTGTATAACTAGCAAAACCAAACTTATCGAGCTGCTTAGCTAACTTTCTGCGCGCTTTATCTAGCTTCTTCCAATTTTTTCTTGAAGAAGCTCTTTCAGCTTTGTTAGTGGCTTCGAGAACGTTTTGTTGTGCCTTATCAATTTTTGGATATTTTTGCAGGACAGAAGGAAATTCTATTTCATCTATTTGAGCTTCTACTTTTTTAATTGATTGCGCAAGAGAATGGGATAAGACATTTTGAGCCCTAATTGCGCCTTGTTCTAATACAGCTTCCGAAACAATAATGTGTTCTGGTGTTCGAACGGATTCAAACATTGAAAGCAAATTAGTAGCCAATGCACGAGCGGTACCGGGTTCATTAACAACTGTGAAGTGTCCATCTATTGTTCTCATTACTTTTTCCTCCATATGTGAAATATCGGAAGAATAAGCATGTTTCTAAACCAGAATCACTGTTGGTGCTCATTTAACCACCATTTGATCACGATAAAAATATGGGCTAAATTGGCCTGTTTGTCCGATTAGAAGAAATGAATTTTTGATGGTTTACAATATCCCCACATTTGCCAGGCTTCAAAACCCTATTAAATCAGCGATAATTCAATGGATTGAAGAGCAATTCAAGGAAGCATCGAGCCCAGGATTGACCTTTCGCATGGGAGATCTCGAAGACGGTATTCGAGAGATTCTAAAAGACCCCAATTTAAAAGGTTCAACAATAAGGACTCACACTGCCAATTTAACAGGAGCCCGACCTCGATATGTTGACGAAATTACTCCCATTCCCGATTCAGAAACATCTGAAGAAATCGATTTAGCACGCAAGCCAAAATCATCTTATAGCGACCGAACTTTTCAAGTATCAGAGTACCAATTGAATAGATTACTCGCCATACAGTCGGACTGGAATCAACGCTATCCGACAGGTCGACTCAGCCGAGAATCAAGATAACGCAAACCAAAGAATTAATCTTCAGGAAGAACATTCCAAGAATTAAAAGTTATATCCCACTGGTCGTGAACTCCATCAGCGTTTCCGCCATATGTTCGACGCAAACCTTTATTGGATTTTCCTAGCTGACCGTTAATTGAAATATTGTCTGATAAAACGTAATTTTCTTTCCAATTAGTTACACCACCCGAGCTACAGAGAGAATTAATTTCGTATGTTCCTGGGTTCCATGTGGTTTTCTGAGTTGTGCTCCAGTGCAGATTTTTTTCAAAATTATTCGAATTAGGAATCTTCTCAGTTTGCTGACCATGTATTTGGGCTTTGTAGTTATTCACACCAACACACGAAAGCTTGCCATCAATGTAATGTTTTGCAGTTGAAGAATAATCAAGCGACCAAGGCTTTGCAGTATTGTACGAGCCAGGTAGAAATATTATCGGCGGGTCATAGATAGTCTCCTTAACAACGCCCGAACATTCATTATGAGTTTTTGAATATCGAAGAGTTATATCTCCATTTATATTCCACCAGCTAAGCACATCATAGTTACATCTAGATGTGTTGGGTCCGCTTCCATAATGGGCGGCGCCGGGAGCGCTATTGTACATTTTGTAGGTACCTTGATCTTGCCATTCAAACCAAAGTACTTGGCGGAACCCCTGTGAAGAATTTAAATTACTTGTTCCCTCTAGATATTGGGTTTTGTAAATTGAAGTGTTTGGATAGTAGGTCTGTAAGTCATAAGATTTCGAGTCTGGAATGGTTGTTGTAACAATTGTCCCAGGAGTTGTGGGGAGTGTAGGCAAAGTAATTGGAGGATCACCGGGCTCACATGCAGAAAGTAATCCGATGACTAAAATACAAAGTAAAAGAACCTTAACTGTCCGTAGCTTTTTCATAACTCTCCAAAATCCGTTGACAGGGACGGAGAAATATTCTTAGTTGCTATTGAATTTTCACGATAACACCGTCATTCGCAAAATCAAGACCCAAATCGCTAGCGTTCGCGTTGCGACAATTTATTCGCGAGATTACAAACTAGAAATGAATTTTGAAATCACTTTTGAAAGTTCGTCTTCTTTTCCGGCGAAGTTGTGAGAAGCACCAGGAATCATTTCCGATAGACAGCTCGAAGACTCTAAAACAGCCATTACGTTTTCTGCCCCTGGATAGCAGGCGTTATCTTGCTCTCCAAGAACAACGAGCCTCGGAATTTTAGTTTCATCGAGTTCGCCTAGTACTCCAAGCCTTGTTGGAAAAATATCGTAATCGCCTTCAGGTTCTGAAAGGTCTAAAAATGTGCCTACTGATATAGGCCATCCGTCAAAAATAGAATCAGGAACTAAAGCGTTCTCGCCGTTTGCATCTCGAAACTCTTTTGCGTGAGATCTGCGTCGTTCGACATTTGGACCTCCATAAAAAGCGACTAAATCAAATGGAGACAACAAGACAAGACCGCTCAGCATTTCGATTGCACTTTCATAATTTGGATCATTAGCTAAGCGGATCAACTTCAAAGCCCCAAGACTGTGGCCTTGTAAAACTATATTGCTTTTCCCTGCCCCAAGAAGATCACTCCAAGCAATTATTTCTTCAACAGAATCGGCAAAACTTTCGTTGATCGTTCCCCCGTCGTGTCCTGAAAGATTTACAGAGGCATAATCAAAACCTTGCTGATTATATGTACCTGCGAGTTCTAAAGCGAAGGGGTTTTCATAGAAATTCCCCCAGGATCCGTGTATATGTATAGCAATGGAATTGTTGTTTTGTTTAGTCTCGGATTTAGCACCATGCAATAAAGTACCGTTTTTTTCAAGAGTTAGAAACTCAAAATTATTGATCACTTTGTATTTGCCCTAACTCAATTTTTTGCTCATATGAACTACTTTGGCATTATAGGTTACAGTGGTCCCGTTCGGCCCATCTTCTTCCCAACTTTCGGTTCCAACCCCTGTTGAGACGTATCCTCGTCGAATATAAAGCTCTTGCGCTCTAATATTTTCTTCTTCAACGTTAAGAACTACTTCGCGAATACCTTTATCTGCGATTAGTGTTTCAGCTTTTTCCATTAGCTGTGTACCTATTCCCTGACCTTGTTGACCATCCTTAACATTAAACATCCAAATAGTGGCCTTGCCAGCATTCTTCTCAAAATCGATGCCACAACGGCCAATAGCTTCACCATTACTCCAAGCTCCTAGAAATAGAACTTTTCCAACTTCAGATTGTTTCAATGCATCCTCAAAATACTTGAGATGAGTGCTCGAACCAGTCCACTCAAATTGGCTTAATTCTGAAATTTCAATCGGTTTTATAAGGATTTCTACCATCAAATAGAGCTTTACAGATTCAAGACTCCTATCTTCAATGCAAATGGAGGAATTCAGGCACAAAAGCTCGAGTTCAATTGTGCAAACCTCATGTTAAATGTCCTAGAATGTATTGTTCATGTATTAATGATTATTAGACACCAGGCGGTGAAAAGTGGCCAGAAAAGGCAGAGCGCGACGATTTCGCGAAGCGCGCGAGATGAAGCAAGGCTTCGATGATGGTCTCTTTGAAGAAAAACCAAGTGCATCACTCGCAGACATTGAAGAAGGTCAAGAAGGCTGGAAAACTCTAGATTCTGACGATGATTCTAAAAATACGTCAAACGAACGTGTAACAGACACGAAGGACGAAGACTACGATCCATTAATGGACTGATTTATTCCGAATTGTACAAATTGTTATAGCGTTATCTTGTAATAGTTCTACTAGATTTACCAGTTCGGCTAGCTAGTTCGTGCATTCTTTCAGCAATACAAGCTGGCATAAGATTTGGATCTCGTCCTTTTTCTAGAGAAACAGCTGCCATTTTGCCAATACGAGAATCTGAAGAAATGCGCACCGGAATGTACTCCTCTTGTTCCAAATGACCTAATAGGCGAGTCAAACTATAAAAATGGTCTTCTATGGCTTTTTGAGTAGGAACACGGATTTCAGGAATCGACCTTGCCTGAGCAACGACAGGATCTAACATTCCAGATTTATTAATTGCACTTGTTTGCAATAGAGAAATTTCAACAAGCTGCGCGTGTGTTGGTGGATCCTGTTCCAGGCCGATATGTTTCCAAGCAGCCATATAACCATCAACTATTTGTTTTGGATTCCATTTTTCTTGAGTTCTTCGTACTTTTCGATTGTCTGAAGTTTTATTTACTGGTAGACCAGCATGACGACGTAAGTCATTAATGTTTATGTAAATACCAGCGTCCACAGCTTTGCGAATAAAATTTGAATAACGCCTATATCCGAGACCACCTTTTTCTTCCCGAAATTGTTCGAGTTGATCATATGTTAGGTACCGATCATCTTCGTCAAATGTTTCCCCATAAAAATATTCAAATGCACGCTTGTAATCTTCCATTAGATCTTCCAAACTAACTTTGGTCTGAAGCTGGTCTATTGCTCGTTGTTCGCTAATGCCGAGTGCAATCTTTACTGCATCTTTCCAGGTTGCAGCACCTAATTGCCGTACAATGGTTTCTGGTGACGGCATTGGAGAGCCGAGTTCTGGAACTATTAGCTGAGCAGCGATTGCTCGTTTTATATCGCCAGTCGTAGGCAAAATACGAACTGGTGAATTCTTTTGCAGCGTCAGCAAATCGCTCGCGTACTTAATGGCATATGCACATTCTTCAGCAGTGGATTCAGAATTGGGAAACCCAGCTAAACGACGGACAGCATCGCCAAGCTTTTTGTTTGGATCGAGCGGAAATAAATCTTTAAATAGTTCTGAATCGATCATTTGGTCACTTAAGACACTTGCATCCAATCCATATTTCCTAAAGCCGGCGCGTAACGCTGACCGAAACCTTTCAGCAGGAGGTAACTTTCCATTTAAATTGAAATAATCTAGATAAACATAGACACAAGCGAGCTCAAGCTTCGTTAAAGCTCTATCTAAGGTAGGACAATCCGGATCAAAACTGACTGGAAATCTTAGATTGGCTCGATTGCGCCGCTTTATCGGCGGCGCAAGACCGAGTTTGGAAGCATCAAACAAAGGATCCACTTTTTTTGCAATTACATCATCCATGAAACTAGTTGCCTATTAAAAACTATTTACCCTTTAACAAAAGTGAATGCTTTACCTAGTTTTCCTGCTCGACCGGTTCGGCCAATACGGTGAACATAGTCTTCATAAGCTCTAGGTGTGTCGTAGTTAACCACATGACTTACATTAGGAATATCCAAACCACGAGCCGCAACATCTGTCGCAACTAGAACTTGGACTTTATTTTCTTTAAAGTTTCGCAATGCTCTTTGACGATGCGGCTGGCTTTTATCTCCATGTATAGCTTCTGATTTAACGCCAATTTCATTTAGATTGTCACAAAGTTGTTGAACGAATGATTTGGTCTCGCAAAAGATCAATATTTTCTCAAAGTCTTCTTCGTCAAACATAGCGATAAGTTTGTTCCACTTTTCGTTAGAACTCTTCGCATGAATAACACTTTGTTGAACGTTGTCTGATGTGTCCCCTGTTTTCACAGAAACATTAACTGGATCAACCATGACGGTGTCGATAAGTCTCTTGATTGGGTCTGTCATTGTTGCAGAAAAACAAAGAGTCTGTCGCTCTGTTGGAATGCAGTCAACTAAGAAACGAATGTCGTCAACAAATCCCATGTCGAGCATGAGGTCAACTTCGTCGAGTACAAACATTGTGATGTCGTCGAGATGTAAGAAACCTTGTCGATAGAGGTCCATCAAACGACCAGGCGTACCAACGATAACATGAGGATCTCTCCGTAGTTGTTGCTTTTGCTTGTGAATTGAAAGTCCACCGACGCAAAGCGTAGAGAACAATCTCATTCCGCCTGTAAAGCTCTTGAATTCTTGATCAATTTGTTGTGCAAGTTCACGAGTAGGAGCAATAACTAGAGCACTAGTTTTTTGACCCTTCATTTTGAGCAATGAATTTACGATAGGCAAAGTAAATGCAGCAGTTTTACCTGTTCCAGTATTTGCCATTCCAAGAACATCACGGCCTTCTAGCGCAAACTTGATTGTTTGATCTTGAATTGGTGTAGGCGTAACATAACCCTTCTTGATAATGCTTTGAGTCAATCTCTCGTCGAATGCAAAGTCAGCAAAAGAGTTTGTAATAAGTACTTCAGTTTCTGGAGTGATTTCTACTACATCATTTATGAATAAGTTAATATCCAACGCTTTGGTGTTTGAACCATAACGTCCGCCGCGACGACCTCCGCCACCAGAACGTCCTCCACCACTTGAAAACCCTCGTCCGGAACCTCCACCTCTTGGCTTTCTGGCACTTCCACGTTGTGGCCTAAATCCACCGGTGTCTCGATGTGATCTCTCGCCATGTCCGCCTTTGAATCCGCCTTCGCGTCGAGAAGAATTACGACTTTCGCCATCGCGTCGTGAAGAACTTCTTTCTCCATCGCGTCGTGAGGATGAATTTCTGTCGCCTTCATTGCGTGATGATGAATTACGACGTTCTGAATTATTTCGACTTGAAGAATTGCGTCGTTCGCCATCGTTTCGAGATGAGCCTTCTGATCTTCTAGGTTGTTCGCTTCGTCCTTCTGAATTTGAGCCAGATGAACGTTGCACATTTCGGCTTGAGCCTAGACCAGGTGTTCGTTCTTTTCGATCAAATCCACCTTTTCGTTTTTCGCCAGACTTGAATCCACCTTTTTTAGCGCCACTGTATGATTTAGCTTTTTTGGTAGAAGATTGATTTCGTTGTGCGCTTTGATTTGGCGCAGATGTATTAGTTGCAGGCATGGAGCCGGTCTCTTTTCTATTTGATTATTCGTTTTGCGACTAGTTTTCTAGTGCAATTCCCAGTTAGGGGTTTTCTCTATAACTGAGTGTTCAGTCCACAACTCTGAAGCTGTGACCACGAATAACGAAAGAAATTTAAGTGACATCCATTACTCGCACATGTGAGAATCAATATATCTTAGTCGATGCAAACGGCTTTGCCCAATTTGTCTGTTTTACCGGTTTCGCGGATCCTCAGAGTCAACATCTAGGCCGAACTTCTCGATTGCTTTTGTAACAACCTTTGGTTCTAGGTCACCTTGTTGAGCCAAACCTTCCAGAGTAGTTGCAACAATATGCCCTGCATCTACCTCAAAGTGCCGTCTCAAAGCTTCTCTAGTGTCTGAGAATCCATAACCATCAGTACCTAAGACCATATAAGGAGCAGGTACGAATCTTGAAATCGAATCCCCTACAGCTTTCATGTTGTCTGTTACCGAAACAATTGGACCTTGTGTTGGACCCAAAATGGATTGAACATATGAAACTTTCGCAGGAGCCTCTGGGTGCAAACGATTCCATCGCTCACATTCCATAGCTTCTTCGCTTAAGTTCTTGTATGAAGTCACACTGTATACATCTGCTGCAACATCAAACTCTTCCGCCAAAATCTTCTGTGCATCCAGCGCTGCAAGCATTGCTGATCCACTAGCAAGAATACTTGCCTTATGGGTGCATTCTTTTTCTTCAGCTTTGTATAGATAGATTCCTTTGACAATTCCCTCTTCAATCTCTTTTTGCGCGGAAGTTCCGAGACCTGGCATTGGGGGTTGAACTGAGTTTTCGTTGTAAAGCGCTAAATAGTAGAAAGCATCTTCAGGATCTGTTCCGTACATCCTCTTAATGCCTTCTTGAATGATAACGCTAACCTCAAAAGCAAAGGCTGGATCATAAGCTCGACAATTTGGCACAGACATTGCCAACAACATCGATTGTCCATCGCAGTGTTGCAAACCTTCACCGGTAAGTGTTGTTCGTCCCGCTGTAGCTCCCAGCAAGAAGCCTTTACCTCTGGAATCTCCGAAAGCCCATATCAAGTCCCCCACGCGTTGGAAACCAAACATTGAGTAATAGATATAGAAAGGTATTGTTGTTTCGCCAAGTGTTGCATAACTAGTTCCTGCAGCTGTAAAGCTTGCGAGCGAACCTGCTTCGGTGATTCCTTCTTCTAAAATTTGTCCTTGTTGGCTTTCTTTATAGGAAAGCATTAGGCCAGAGTCAACTGGGTCATATTTTTGGCCATGTGCGGCATAGATTTTAACTTCACTAAATAGAGCATCGAAACCAAAAGTTCGACCTTCATCAGGAATGATAGGTACTACCCTATTTCCAACTTCTTTATCTCGAAGTAATCCACGAAGCATTCGACCGAATGCCATCGTTGTACTTGCTTCGATTTTCTCACCGCTTCCAACTTTGGTTTCATTGAAAATTTTCTCGTCTGGAGATCCTAATTGTTTTGCTCGAACTACACGCTCAGGAGAAAAACCTCCCAGAGCATTTCTTCTTGCTACCAAATATTCATATTCTTTCGAATCAAAACCTGGATGGAAATAAGGTGGCGCTTTTTCGGCGTCAATCATTTCATCTGTGATGTCATCCAAACGCAAAGTATCTCTAAAGCTTTTAATTTCATCAAGGTTCAATTTTTTAATTTGGTGCGTAGCATTTCGAGAAGCAATTTGGTCACCCAAAGTCCAACCCTTAATTGTTTTAGCTAAAACAACTGTTGGTTTACCTTTTGTATTTACAGCAGTTTCATATGCTGCATAGATTTTTCGGTAGTCGTGACCACCGCGTGGAAGCCTCTCGATTTCTTCATCAGTAATCGCTGAGAAGATTCGCTTTAATTCTTCGTTATCGCCACAGAAACGTTCACGAATTTCTGCTCCCGTTTTTGTTGCAAGACTTTGGAATTCACCATCTACGGTTTCATTTAGCTTTTGAACTAAAACTCCGTTTGTGTCTAGATCGAAAAGTACATCCCATTCTCGACCCCAAACAACTTTTACAACGTTCCAACCACATCCTCTAAAAAGTGCTTCGAGTTCTTGTATTACTTTTGAATTACCTCGAACTGGACCATCGAGTCTTTGCAAGTTGCAGTTAATGACAAATGTTAAATTATCGAGACCTTCGTTTGCTGCTATACGTAACGCCGTAACGGATTCTGGTTCATCCATTTCACCGTCACCACAAAATGCCCAAACTCTTGAATTACTTGTGTCAACAATTTCGCGATTATGCATGTAACGATTAAAACGAGCTTGATATACAGCGTTAATTGGGCCAATACCCATTGACACTGTTGGAAATTCCCAGAAGTCTGGCATGCGTCTCGGATGCGGATAACTCGATAGACCTTTTCCTTGCGTTTCCCTTCGGAAGTGATCCATCTGATCTGTACTTACGCGACCTTCTAAAAATGCGCGCGAATAAATCCCAGGTGCTGCGTGACCCTGGTAGAAAATTTGATCTCCAGGCCCATCGCCATTTTTACCTTTGAAGAAATGATTGAAACCAACTTCATACAACGATGCTGCGGAAGCATAAGTTGAAAGGTGTCCACCTAAACCGTCAAAACGATGGTTGGCGCGATCGACCATGGCAACTGCATTCCATCGAATAATTGAACGCACTCGCCTTTCCATTTCTTCGTCGCCTGGAAATTCAGGTTCATCGGCAGTATCGATCGTATTTACATAGTCAGTTGTGATTAAATCAGGTAGGTCAACGCCCAAAGAGCGCGCACGATCAATCGAGCGAGTCAAAACATAATCTGCCCGACTTATGCCTCTCTGCTCGACAATGGCATCAACAGAATCTAGCCATTCTTGGGTTTCTTGCTTATCGATATCAGGAAGGTCAGTCACGGGGTACAAATCTAGATCAAATACACATCTAATGGGCATTTCTAGCGACAACTAGTGTTTGCACAAATTAACACCCATAAAATTTCCACAAAAGGCACAATTGCGAGTTTTTAATCGAATTAGTATAATTTTTTAGTGTCCTTTACAAATTCTCCAAGACCGAGCGACGAATGGTCGAAATCTCCAACTGCTCTTTTAGAGAGCTATTGCGACTCAAATTTTAGAGGGGACAAAATCGCTCGTGACGAGTCCATTGAATTTTTATCTGGTGAAATAAAGCTGAAAGCTTTTTTAGCTGCGGTTGCTAATTTAAGTAAAGACACAAAAGCTTTCGAAACAGCGATGAATGATAAAAAAATGAATTTCTCAGTTCTCTCCCAAAAACAACCCCCACAAGTCGACCATGAACTTGGATATCTTCAAGAGCTCCAAGCTCGATTGAAAGTTCTAACACTTCTACAAATTGGTGCCGTGCACAAAAATCTAAATATACCAAATAGAAATAAATATTTAGGGCTCATCGAGCAAACAAGTGACTCGTTGTTTGAAATCGCTTTAACACTGGGAGAAGAATCAACAATCAGAATTATAGCTAAACAGCTCTTTGATCGAATGCAAAACGACAGCAACAAAAAAGCTCTACTTTTGCGACTTAATAGGCTTTATCCTATGTCAGAACGAGTAACTGAGACGGTATTAGAACTTATGGTACGCGATAATTTCGACTGCGGAGATCCGCTTGATCTTTTAGAAGAATTTTATGGAGAAAACTTTAGCTTCGACAGATTACTTGTTACAGAAGTTCTAGGAAACTTCGAATCATTTTTGCCTCGCCACTTCAACGACCTCGACCAAGCAATGCTACTTAGGTTTATAGCCCCGAGAATGAAGCAAGAACATGTCGATGACGTCTATGACCGATTTCTAAAATTAGACATCCGCGGAGATGAAGAATTGGAATGTCTGATTCTTGATCGCATTGCAATATTAAAGAACGATCAGGCAAGTTCAAATGCAGATGTACTCACTGCTACTTTTCGTGAACAATTAGATCGAATTGATACAGTCCCAATTGACTGGGGTCTCGAAAAATAACAGGCCTAAACCTCGACACCAATTTCTTTTAGAGAATCTTTGAGCTGCATACAACCAATAAATTGTATGGAAGTGATACCTAGCTGATTTGCGGCTTCGCAATTGTTAAGGTTGTCATCTATAAAAATCGTTTCTTGCGGTTTCGATTCCAGCCGTTCGAGTGCTATTTCAAATATTTTAGGTTCAGGTTTTATGTGACCTACCTCACCTGAGATAATTATTTCTTTGAAATGCTTCTCTATACCTTTTTCATTCAATATTCTTCTCAGACCTGGCCCACCTGCATTCGATAACATTCCGACTTTAAAATCAAGAGATAGTTTTTCGATCACATCAATGACATCATCATCAAAATTATTTGCTGACTTAAATGCACTGTCTACTTGTTGAGTTGTTTGGCCACTTAGTTCAGCTAGACCTTGCATAAGCTCATCGAAATCGATCATTCCTCGATCGTATCGCGCCGCAATATCATAAAATTCGCCATCACGAGTGAAGCCGTGATCATTGAGCCATTTTTTATATGGATCAATTCGAATTACGTCGTAGAAATCGAATACAAAAGTCGTGAACATTATTTTTAAGTTTAGACTAACTATATTGAGTTGTTCGCAATAATTTCTTCTAAAGCCTTAGGTATATAGTCAAGAAGGTCTGAAGCGATTAGTCCAACTTGTGTTTTTTCTTCGACTACTAAATCGCCTGCAAGACCGTGGATGCAACTTCCAGCTTTCGCACTATTGGCTATGCCTATATCTTGCGCTATAAGTCCTGCAACTATTCCTGCGAGTACATCACCAGTTCCAGCCGTCGATAGTCCAGGATTCCCGGTTTCATTAACGTAAACTTCACCATCTGGCGACACAACGATTGTCGGGGACCCTTTAGCAACAATAGTTATTTTGATCTGATCTGATGCTGTTTTGCTCTGCTCGATTCGTTCTGGCAATTCTTTGGATAATTTTATTCCAGTAAGTTTTTCGAATTCTCCAGCATGCGGAGTCGCAACAATTTGCGTGTTTTTTTCTGCGATCATTTTTAATGCAGGCAAATTATCTGCAAAACATGTAAGTGCTCCTGCATCCAAAATTATAGGAATGTTAATTTTTTTCAGAATTTTTTTCAATAACTCGACTTGTCTTTTGTCGAAGCCGGTACCTGCAACTAAAACTGAAACTCTACGGTCAGAAATGAAATCCAACAAGATTTTGGTTTGGTCTTCAATATCTCCTTCTAACCTCAATGTCATGATTTCTAAAACACGTTTTTCTAATTTTTCGATAACTTCAGTTGAAGAAGCAATGGTTACTAGACCGGCCCCAATTCGCAATGCTCCAAGTCCACATAAAAGCGGAGCCCCCACCATTCCGGGTGCACCTCCAAGAACCAGTACGTGCCCAAAATCGTATTTGTTTGAGTCTCTTTTTCTATTCAATAGTTGATCGAAAATTTCTTTGAACACATATCTATATTAGTGCTATTGGAATGCAATTAATTATCGCGATATATCGGCGTTGTCGTTTGAGAAGATGCGTTCAACTCTAGCTAACATAGCATCAACACGGACATGAATATCACTGAGCTCGCTAACCGTTGCTTGCTGTCTGTCTCGTTCTATTTTGATTAAACTTACAGATAAATCTTCTCTGAGCTTTCCAGTTTTAGGATCAATTATTTTCGAAACGTCGTTTATATCTCTGTTCTCGCAGGCGTTAATTAAGACAGGATCTACAAGAAGGCCTTGAGCAATTTCTTCTGGTGTGGCTTCTGGGTTATTTTCCAGAATTGTGCGTGTAGACGCTGCAACTTTCTTCTCAAATATTGCAGCATTTTGGACGGCAACGACTTCAGGATCATCAAATGCTGCAACAACTGGAGATATTACATAGTTATCAATAAGAGCATGTATTCTTTCAGCATCAAGTTGATATACCGTTGCGAGACATTCTGCATCAGTCATGCCTCGAAGCCTCGTTTCAACTTCTTCATTGCAAACCATAAATTTATCGACAAACTGAAGTTCAAGTTCTGGAACTCGAAAATATATTCCACCCACGTTGACTAATTCTGCAGTTTCATGAAGAAGATCTGGTGGAAGATTTTTTAAACCTTTAGTGTTTGTGTTTGGAAATATTTCTTGATTCCCCATCACTATTCGAAATTCTTCTGAACCTTCCAGTTGATCGTACTTACTAGATGGATCATCGTTTGGATTAAAGGGACAACCATATATTTCGAAATCACTATGGGTTCTATAGACAGGAAGATCACCTCGTTGTTGACGACCAACAACTTGACCTCGAATGGTTAACTCAATCCCATGGCCCTTTCCAAAAAGATATTGAGGAATACCTTCTCGAGTTACTTGAGGCATTAGTGCATTTGCGATCAGAGTTTTAGCTACAAAGGTATCTAAGTCTGGCATGTCTAATCCGTCTTCTGCGAGTATTAATTCTCGCCATTTCTTTAACTCTGCAAGTTGTTCGCTAGAGGGTTGAGTACCGAATTTTCCATCAGATTTCATATCTAAGCCGAATCCAGAATTAATTCGATCTATCACGCTTTCGACTGCAGGGCGATCTAAAACTTGATCGTTGGATAGACTCATTTTGCAAACCACCTTGAAGCGCTGTGTAAATTGACAGGCTGCTTTACTCATTATCGACTTGCGAAGCGACGAGATTTAGGTCAATTACTCAAAAGAAAAACGTGCGGGGCATCAGGGTGCCAGGTTCGAACTGACGCTTTCACGGACGAATCTGTGACGTTCTACCAACTTAAACTAACCCTGGCTCCCCGCACGAGATAATGATCTTATTGCAGGAAATTAAAATGTTCAAGAGATTTATCTGTGGGCGATACAGGATTCGAACCTGTGACCTCTTCCCGAATGTTGCAGTGAGGAAGCGCTCTAAATAACTGTGGGCGATACAACGATTGTCGGGGACCCTTTAGCAACAATTGTTATTTTGATCTGATCTGATGCTGTTTTGCTCTGCTCGATTCGTTCTGGCAATTCTTTGGATAATTTTATTCCAGTCAGTTTTTCGAATTCTCCAGCATGCGGAGTTGCAACAATTTGCGTATTTTTTTCTGCGATCATTTTTAATGCCGACAGATCATCTGTAAAACATGTTAGTGCTCCTGCATCCAAAATTATAGGAATGCTTATTTTTTTCAGAATTATTTTCAATAACTCGATTTGCCTTTTGTCGAAGCCAGTACCTGCAACTAAAACTGAAACTCTACGGTCAGAAATGAAATCCGACAAGATTGCAGTTTGTTCTTCGATATCTCCGGCAAGTCGCAACGTCATAATTTCTAAAACGCGTTTCTCTAGTTTGTCTATGACTTCAGGAGAAGAAGCAATAGTCACGAGGCCGGCTCCTATTCGCAATGCACCAAGCCCACATAAAAGCGGAGCCCCCACCATTCCGGGTGCACCTCCAAGAATGAGAACATGCCCGAAATTATATTTATTCGAATTTTCATTCCTATTGATTAACGGCTTATATATTTCTTCGAACATTTACTCATCTTAGAGGTTGGGTTGTCGCTATCACATTTGTTCAATCTTATTTGAAAAAGTAGATCTCATGGAACGCATTTCGCGAAGTCACCAAAGAAAAGACTGGGTAGAAATACCCAGAGGCAATGTTACTCTACAAGAGAACCTTAATTACTCTAAGGAAGTCCATGGAGGGAATACAATGATCACAACGCATCTATTTATTAAAAAGCGACGTACTTTTTCACGGATGTTGATTATCACAACTATTTTGAGCATTCTCGCATTTGGACAAATGTCGTTTGCGAATAGTGAACCTGCAAAAAGCATGTTTGACGACTATATTTTGGTATCAAAATCTCCTGATCGTTCGAATGCGCGACCGCTCACAGGTGCCCATTTAACTGGCAATGTATATATATTCGTTCCCACAGAGGGAATTGTTTCAGCAACATATTATGGCGCCGACGGAAAATACATTTCAGGCAAAGGAACAGCACCTTTTGACTTTAATTACACGAAGAAAGATGGAACAGCGCGACCTTTCGACACAAGTCAATTTAAACAAGGGTGGAATGGATTAGGTGTAAGCGTTAAAGATGCAAAGACGGGAAAGTTTAAAAGGTACGCTTCGTTATTTGGTGTAGGTGGTCAAACAACTCCTCCGACTACACCGACTGTCCCGCCGACCACACCGACTGTCCCGCCGACCACACCGACTGTCCCGCCGACCACTCCGACAACACCACCAAACCCTACACGCCCATATCCAAAAGTAGTGAGCGTTGCGTGGGGATCAATCCAACCAGGTGAACAGTGGGCTGATGGCTGTATACGTCTGATGGCAGAAGCAGGTTTTACTGGTTGCGTGTTTTATCAAGGATCAAAGCAAGAATTAACTTCATGGTCGACTCAACTTCAGAGGTTGGCTTCAAAAGTAGGTAATAAGCCAATTGACCTTCAACTAACTTCTAAATACCATAGTGACGCCGGTTTAGAAGATGTTTTAAAGAACCTACCTCCAGCATGGAAAGAAGGTTTCATCTATAACATTTGGCAAGAACCCGAAGACAACGCTTTTAAAGATAGAACACCAGCTGAGATAGATGCGTGGACAACTAAATACCGAAATGACTATACGGCAGCAGCAAAGATTACAAGAAAATATGGCGTGAGCCTTCCTTGGTTGGAGTTTATGGATTGGACGTTAGATCCATATATGAAAACCTCTAATCCTCACTGGGATCACAACAAGTTGATACCACCTGCCGGGGATTTTGGCGGAGTACTTTGGTCAGTCTTCGAGTTTAACCAGGATGGTGGACATCACGATAAACTTGATCAGCGAATTGCCCAAATCAAAACCTTTATGAATAGTAAAGCACCTGGCAAACCATGGGGATTAATGGCTGGCGGTTACTCAGTAAAGCAGACACCAACTGTCTCCGACTATTCATATCGAAAGGCAGCTGATTGGTACTACAGGTACTACCAACTCACTAAAGAGAACGGATCAGTGTCATTTGGTTGGTTTGACGCATCATCTCAATACGATCCCGCTAATGGTAAAAACCAAGATGGAGAAAACCTCATATTGAAGAATCCATATATTCGTAAACCGATAGGATGAACGGATGTACGCTTTGGCTAGATATTAGCCAGAGCGTACGCACAGGATTTGAAGCTACAGGCCTCGCCTTTTCAAGGTGAGGCTTTTTCATAGATCCACTTCCTTGATGGCGTCGACCAAGATGAAACGAAGTGAGTAAGCCTCCGTGCCGCTTGAACGGCTTCCAGCGGAGAAGAACGCAGTGGCGAATCGCCCACGACGAACGAATTGAGATGTGGGCGATACAGGATTCGAACCTGTGACCTCTTCCCGAATGTTGCAGTGAGGAAGCGCTCTAAATAACTGTGGGCGATACAAGATTCGAACTTGTGACCTCTTCCATGTCGAGGAAGCGCTCTAACCAGGCTGAGCCAATCGCCCCTGTTTAGAGTAAGTAAATCTAGCAGGACAACATTGCCTGATCGACAATCGAGTTAACCTACATGCTCAATATTCTCTGCAAGCCTTCACGCGATGCAGTTGGATCTTGCATTTTAGGCGTTAACGGTGTCACTGAGATTCGACCGTTAACAAATACTTCGTGCATATCAGTTCCCTCGACAGGTCGTAAATCAGGATGGACATCAAAGGTCAGCACATGTGGCTTTTTGAAATCAGTCCTTTCAATGCGGTTCCATCTCCAACCTGTAGTATCAGCTAGATCTGAAACCACTGCTTCGGTCTCTTCAGTTGCGCCGGCGGGAACATTGATATTCAAACAAAGATGACTATCATCGTTTCTTTCCAATAAAACAGCACGAGCAATTCCAACTGCTTTTATTGCAGCTGTTCTCATCATTGCTCGCTTATCATCAAAAGTACTTGGTCGGTCTTCTGGAAGAATTTGAGATATTGCAAGCGCAGGCATTCCAGTATTTGCAGCTTCCATCGCTGCACCAACAGTTCCCGACGAATATAAGCCTAAACCTACATTTGGACCCCAATTAACTCCGCTTACACAAATGTCTGGAGGTCGATCTTGAGATGCGATTTCATATATGCCATGTACAACACAAGCTGCAGGCGTACCATCCACTGCATATCCAATTAGCGGTTCACCATCGGTTAGTTCAAAAGTTCGCTCTTCTATTACACCGCTCCATTGGTAGTTATGTCCTCTAGGAAATCCTCGACCGGCTCCAGAATGTTTTGTATTGGGTGCAACTAAAAGCACTTCGCCTAATGAGCGCATTTGATGCGCGAGCTCGATAATTCCTGCGGATTCGATACCGTCATCATTGACTACCAATATAAGTGGCGTGTCGCTCATTCCGATATCCTTCCTTGTATATGGAAATGTTTTAGCTTTGTTTCGTTGAAATCAACTTCCCTGCTAATCCTAAAAACAGTGTTGCGGTTGCACCATCAAGCCAACGTTGAACAACTCGTCGTCGCAAGAAAACTCCAAGTTTGTTGACTGCTAAGGCCAGTGTAGAAAACCAAAGAAAAGCCATGACAACTTGAATAACACTAAAAATTGCGAGTTGCAGTTGAATGCTTTGAGTGCTTATTGCGAATTGAGGCAAGATAGCCACATAGAACAATGCGGCTTTGATGTTCAATACATTTGTTAGAAATCCACGCAAGACGTATCGCTTTTTAGAGACGCTCTCCACAATTTGTTGTTCAGTGTTACCAAGTTCTTCGTTTTGGGTACCTCCAGTTTTAATGAGATCAACAATCAAACCAAAACTCAAATACACCAGGTAAAGAGCACCAAGCCATTTAACTATCTCAAATGCCTGTGCAGATTTTAATAACAACGCTGAAAGTCCAACTGTTGCAAACGCCCCATGAACCACTAAACCGCTGGCTATACCAAAAGCGCTTAAGACTCCAGCCTTTTTACCTTTTCTCAAACTTGTTTGAAACACAAGCAAAAAGTCGGGCCCTGGAATTGCAACTGAAATAAGAGAGGCGACAGCAAAAACTAGATAATGAGACATCTAGATATTCTAGTTTTCAAACAGTCTTTCTGTCGATGCCACATCTGGATCCACATCTCGAGTTCTTTTAAGTTCAAAGAAATTGGGGAAAGAGATCATTGCAGATATGCCATCCCAAAGGGCTAACCCTTCCTCATGATCAGGTAGTTCAGAAATCACTGGGCCAAAGAAACCTCTAGGGCCTTCTTCTGTGTCCAACCGCAGAACAGGCGTTCCAATATCGGTTCCGCACACTTCAAAGGCTTCATCCATATAAGTCTTTATAATTTCGTCGTATGCTTCATCGTCACTAGCTTCCAAAAGAGAAGTGTCCATACCAAGCGAATCGATCACAAAACTCAACCACTCAAACGTTTTTTCACCTTCATTGTGGATTTTATGTCCGACTTCTGTGTAAACCTTTGCAACTCCGTCATTACCATGTTGTTTTCGAACTGCTTCCATAACTCTCAAAATACGATGAGTTTCTCGAGCGACAGGAGCATAAGGAGAATCAGATTCTGAATGTAAGTAATCATTTTTGATCGCCAAACTAAAAGGCTTGAAAATTACTTCGAGTTCTCTATCTTGCGCGACATCTGTCATCCATCGACTTGTAATCCAGCACCATGGACATATTGGATCAATATAAAAGGAAACTTGCATGCATTTATACTAACGCATCGACTTAAAGAGCTTTTGATAGTCTGCATTTAAGCTTCTATACTTATTCGATGGATGATGCCATGGACGGAGCTCCAACAGATATCAATTTCAATACTGCTATAAATGTTCCTTTAGACAAAAGCGCTTCTGCCCTTCTACAAAGAATGCAAGTTATCCTAGGAAGATTGGCTAATTTCTCACAATCTTGTCTTGAAACTAACGGATGGTCGAGAATGCGCGACCTTGAAGCAACAAGTCCACTTAAATTTCGACATAAAGGTCCAGACATCGTTCATGACATTAAAAAAATGGATGCTATTCGATTAGATCAAGAAAATTTTGAAAGCGCTATAGAACAATTGATTTCGAGATATCCAGAACTCGATGAAGATACTTTTAGAGCACATGTTGGGTCCCTAATGGGAATCATTTCGCAAGGAATGGAAACCTTAGGCTCAATCGATTCAAATGAAATGTTGGCAATCGACCCTGATGACCAAGCATACGAAAGCTGGGTTGAATCACTTAAAGGTTTCTCAGATTCCTTCTTAAGAGAATTCAATGCCTTGGGCAAATACTTTCAAAGTTGTGAGCCACAAGCATTTCCTTGGATCAAACCGATAAAAGTAGTTTTAGAAGTACGATCACCTTTACTCTAAATTAATTATTTTGTTAATTCTTTGAGTCCAACTTCATCTATGTCAATATTCGAAACCGCATCCATCACATAAGTTAAGGGCGTAATGGCTACTTCATTTTTTACTAAAACGATGTGGTTGTCTGTTCCTTCATCCCAAACTGGGTTGTCGACATTGTCGCAATATATTTGGAATGGTTTAGAAAAATCTCGGATTTCAGGTTTTTTCCAAACCCACCTGTCTTGCATTCCTTGGCGCGCCAGCTCGATTGGAGTCTTTAAAGTTGCTCCTTTGGGAACATTGACGTTCAAACAAACAAAATCCATTTTTAAAGGGTTAACTAGAAGTCGCGAAACCAATTTAAGTGCAATTTCTGAAGCTCCACTGAACATTGCTCGTTTGCCTGTGAAAGTAAAAATATCTTCGAGTTCCATTTCTTGCGATACCGCAATTGAAGGGACGCCAAAGGAAGCAGCTTCCATTGCTGCACCAATCGTTCCACTGTAATGAAGCCCTTTACCCATGTTCTCGCCATAGTTGACTCCTGAAATACAAAAATCGGGAAGCCTAGGTGCTATTTCTAAAATTGCGTGAGCTACACATAGCGCTGGAGTTCCATCGATAGAGTAAGCGGTGATATTTATATCAGGTAGAAGTTCTATTGTATGTTTTTCTATAGTTCCTTCATCTCGATAAGAAGCACCAAATGGCACTCCTCTACCTGTTCCGGAATGGTGGATTTTCGGCGCAGCAAGTAAAACATCAAAATCATTTACGAATTTAGATGCGAGTTCAATTATCCCGGGCGAATCAAAACCATCATCATTTGTAATGAGAATCAGTGGTTTTTCAGAATTTTTTGTATCACTTTGCATTCATTTCCATTCTAAACGTTACCTATCCTAGACCTATTAAGCATCCGTTGCCTACAAAAAAGACAGGGTGTCAATAGCCCAAACTAGGTGATACTTTAAGGACGTCTAAACATTCTGCCACGAATATAAAAACCATTCGTGGAAGGATGCCCCAACAATGAAACCTGTCGAGTTTAAAAATTTAACTTTCATTCCTAAATCTAGGCTTAGCCTAAGAGTTCTTTGCTTATCCATTATCGTTTCTTTAGTCGCTTTTGGAACAGTTACATTCGCCGATACAAGTCCGACTGATAGCTTGATTAAAGTATCGAAAAATGCAGATCGATCAGGTGCTGTTTCACTTAACGGTTCGACTGTTTCTGGCGATGTTTACATCTTCGTTCCTGATAATGGATATAAAAACATTGCTTTCTTCTTAGATACAAATGGAAATTACAGCAACAACGTCATGACCTCTGGTCATCAAGATCCTCCTTTTGACTTCGCATATACAAATCAAAAAACAGGATTAGCTCGCGCCTTCGACACGAAGACACTAATCGATGGAAAACATGTCCTCGCGGCGACGGTGTATGCATCCGCAACGAAGAAATATGATCGCCACATTGCGACTTTTTATGTAAACAATTCAAGCTCGACAACCACAACGACAAAACCGATTGTGACGACAACTACGAGACCAGCTGTTACAACTGTTCCAACGACACCGACGACAACACGAGCAACAACAACGACTGCTCCTCCAGTTGTACAACCACCATCCCAATCGAAAGGGTTTGCTGGAGATGTCTCTCCCGGATATGTACGTTGGGGTGCGAGCATAGGGGCAAACAGTGACCCAGTTTCGCGACACGGTTCAACACTTGGGAACCGAATGGGACTGCGTCGAACATTTGTTTCTTCGTGGAATCCATCAAGCGTAGTTTCACTAGCAAAACAAGATGTGAACGCAGGAAGACTACCATGGGTTTCAAACAAGCCAGCAGGATCATGGAAGTCTCATGGAGACGGACAACACGATGCATCAACACGCCAAATGTTTATCGATCTTGGTAAATTGAATGGACCAGTTTGGTACACATTCCACCATGAACCTGAAGGTGGAGGATCTGCTGGGAACCGACCAGACGACAGTGGTGGCCCAGTGCAATGGTTACGTGCACAAGAGCGAATCGGAAAAATTCTAGATGATCTGCAAGCTCAAGGAATAGCTCGCAATGTGGCTTTCGGACCTGTACTTATGGGTTACACATTCCAAAGCTCGTCTGGAAGAAACCCTAATGAATGGTTCAAGGCGGGAATTTGGGACTTCGCAGGAATAGATGCATACGCCCGAACAGAGAGTACTGCGAGTCCTATTCTTAGTGACGGATTACCAATAGCTAGAAAGTTCTACGGAGACCGTGGACTTAAAATAGCAATTGGTGAATGGGCGGTTAGAACTCAACTTACCAATGAGACTAATGCTGGGGAAAAACCGTCAGCTGAAGAAGAGCGCATTGCAGGTGAACGTGTACGGAAAATGTATAACGACATTCTCGCCAGTGGACGCGACGGAAAAGGCGCACAGATAATTGGTGCCGCTTATTTCGATACTTACCTAAACAGTGGTGCTGCTTCTTATGAGCTCACAGGATCTCAATTGATCGCATTTAGAGAACTCATTAGTTTCCCGACTTCGTTGAAAGGAACTCAATAGGCTGAATTGGAAAATTCGCTTAGGGGCCTTCGGGCCCCTTTTTTATTTGTGTAGCAAAATTGAAGTTGCACATTGCGAAACCGACACAGAAAAGACATAGTTCCAATTGCCTAATAGTGATGTTACTTTAGTGATGTTAATACATTCTGCCACGGATATATAACAGCCATTCGTGGAAGGATGCCCCAACAATGAATTTACTTGCCCTTCGCCTCAAGAAATTAGGCAAAACCTCAAATTTCAGCATGAAGATGTTGTGTCTAGCGCTTACACTTTGCGTGTTAGCTGTAGGAACATTATCTTTTGCAATAGATAGCCCTACAGACAACTACATCAAGTTTTCTAAAAGCTCCGATCGATCAAATCCAGTTACTTTAAATGGATCTACTGTTTCAGGAAATATCTATGTACATTTAGCTGACACCACTATCAATTCAGCCATGTATTTTCTTGATACAAATGGAAACTTTGCGAATTCGGAATCGATTACTTCAATGTCATCTTTCCCACAAGATTTGATGTACAGAAATAGCGATGGCACCGCAAAGCCATTTGACACCACAACACTGACTGAAGGAAAACACACTCTCGTTGTTCGAGTGCGAATAGCCAGCACAGGAAAATATGTGCTTCACACTTCAGTATTTACTGTAGACAACATTCCTGACCGTGCACTTAATCAAACAGTTAGAGTTTCAATCAACCCTCACCGTCTAGGTGATGGCGCCTTAGATTCTGCAAAACTTTCAGGAAATGTATATATTTTCCTAGATCCTAAAGACATACAATCAGCAACATACTTCCTAGATACAAACGGAAACTATAACAATAGCGTTATGACATCTGGTAGTAAAACTGCTCCATTTGATTTCAAATACCGAAACTCTGATGGAACTGCCAAACCATTTGATACAAGAACAGTTGCAGATGGCAAGCATGTACTTGCAGTTACAACTCGACTGATTTCAACTGGAAAATATGTAAGACACATTATTGAATTCACAGTTGATAACACAACACCAACACCGACCATCAATACCACTAAACCAACCACAGTTACAACGACACCAACTACTTATCCAAACAATGGTGAAACTGGCGGAGAAGTCGTTGATCCTCCGATTTTCGGTGGCGGACCAATCCAAGTAGCTCCTAGATTCGCTGGAGATGTTGCTCCCGGATCAGTCCGTTGGGGTTCATCCATTGGAGGAAACGGGGATCCAGTTGCCCGACATGGTACAGAGATTGCAAACCGAATGGGAATTCGTCGAACATTCTGGAATGTCAACCAACGAACAAGCATGGTTGCAACTGCAAAAGCAGACTTAGCTGCAGGAAGACTCCCATGGGTATCCGTGAAATTAAACGGATCTTGGAAAGAAAATGGAGACGGTCTACATGATGCAACTATGTTGGCAATCCTCAACGATCTAAGTGCCTTAAATGGACCAGTTTGGTTCACTGCACACCACGAACCAGAAGGTGGATGTCGTGACGGTTGTGCTCAAAACGGAATGGACGACATCGGCGGCCCTAGTGAATGGTTGCGAATGCAAGCCAACACTTCAAAACTCTTGAAGCAACTTCGCGCTCAAGGCAAGGGTAACAATATCGCTTTTGCTCCAATTCTTATGGGATGGACTTTCCAATCACAATCTGGAAGAACACCATCACAATGGTTCCAAGCTGGAATCTGGGACTTCGCAGGAATTGATGCTTACGGCGAAGGCGAAGGAACAACACCATTCCTACAAACAAACGGCATGGCGGCTGCTCGACTCTTCTATGGAGAACGAGGACTCAAAATTGCAGTTGGTGAATGGGGAATCCGAAACCAAAACCACACAGAAACTAATGCAGGCGAAATTCCAACTGCACAAGAGCAACAAGATGCACTTACTCGCTTCAATAGCGCTTACACTGGTGCACTTGCATCTGCATCTGACGGCAAAGGTGCACAGGTAATCGGGTTGTCTTACTTCGATTCAGGATTGAACAGCCCGAACGGAAGCTGGGAACTCACTTATTTGCAATTGCCTCGCTTTAGAGAATTGGTTTCTGCACCAACTTCAATTAGAGCTACTCAATTTAAATAAAAAACACTTAACAAACAAAAGGAGCCTTCGGGCTCCTTTTTTTGTGCCCCTTCGAGTCATCACTTCTATCCAAAACTTAATTCGATGTTCCTAAAAAGTGGTTCTCCTGTTTGTAAATGAATTAGACAAACTTGCACTCCCCTAAAACTTCCATAGACATTTTCTATGTCACAAACGGTCGGGCACGTTCCGTCCTTGGACCAGGTTTTTAAATGTTGTTCTGAAAGTTCGTGCGCGTCTAAAAGTTCGGATTCCTGCACATGTCGTATCAGGTCATCAATAATTCTTTGCTCGAGTTCCTTGATCTCAACCTCGTTGAGTTCACCTCTTAATAAAGGCAATGTATAATTTTCTGTCGGCATAAGATACAAAAATTCGCTATCTAATTCTTCTTGAGTTGAAAACCACTCGCCATGCCCAACGATTCTTCCAGATTGTCTGACGATTCCAAATCTCATTGCTTCGTCGAAATCTCTTCTGTCGAAACATGACGAACGAGATGGAAGCATTCCTTCTCTTAGCATCGTTTTTACAACTGTTTCGATACATTTAAATGCGCGCTCTGGAGGCACATTTCTAAGCGCCTTAAACGCTGAGTATTTTTCAGGAATATGAAGTAAAGGGTAGCCCAATGCTTGATAGAAATCTGTTACTGAATCAAATACTTTTCCTGGGCCTATATAGGCTGAGCCATGAGGCAATCTTTCGTCGATTGCTAGCAAATAACGAATTTTTACATCTGGAAGTGCTTGTAAAACTCCGTCTTTTTTTCTTGGATAATGAATCTTGTAGAGGTCAATGATTGCATCTCTGGTTATGGGGTTTGCCCGGAAAAAACCAACGGGTAGCCTTTGAACTCCGTCTGAACATCGGACTGCATCTACAAAAGCTCTGTTACCTTTAAAAACTCCTGCTGTTGAATGTAACCAAGCTCGTTCAATAACTTTGTCTTTGATGAGTTGAGGTATATCATTTCTACGCAAGCTATGAATCGGTCTATTTTGTATTTCAAGCCATTTTCGAACTCGGCTACAAATCTGTGATTGCGACGGAAGCGCTTTGTATTTAACACCCAGTTTTTGAGCTAACTCTAGATTAAGTTCTTCAAGAGTGAGACTAACTCCTCGCGATGAAAACACGATTGTTGGATGAGGTAGGCGATCTCTCTCACGACTCGCGTCTCTGAATTTTTTGTAACTCTTTCCAGTTGTTGTCTCTTGGGTAGTGAATGGAAAATAGCCATCTCTCTCTTCTTGTGGTAGCGCAACAAGAGCTGAATAGATGTTTTGAACAGCATTTTCTCTGCTCCAACGTTTGGTCGTTGGCTTTCGATGTTTCAAATTTAAGTTATTCATATTTTCCATTCCTTGGACCTTATATTTTCCCACATGTGACTAATATCAGGCAATATTCGTTCTATATCCCACAGATTTAATACAAAAAAACACTTATTAGTTAGGTCTTTACTTAGAACATTTTCATTTCGTCTATTTCGCGTTATTCATGTCGACAAAAAAGACAGAGTCGTAATACCTAGAAACTGATATATATTAAGAACTATTCGAGCTACTGCCCCGCTCGCATTTCCACGGAAGGAAATACTGCCCCATGTACAGCCTGCCACTCAAGAGCCTTGCTCTACCTAATCACCTTCGACGCCTTTTAATTTCTGCAATTACACTCATGTTAGTTGCTGCTGGCACGATCTCGTTTGCGAATACAACAGGACCAACTACCCAAGGTGCAAACTTTGTGAGTCTTCCAGCACTCGATCCGACGGGAAAGACGATTCCTACAACTAACTATGCGATCCCTAGAGATGGCACAGCAATTTTTATGTCAACTTCCGGAAATGATAGTAACGACGGAAAATCTGAAAACACGCCTGTAAAAACATTGAATGCAGCAGTCACAAAGGCACCGTCGGGCGGAACGATTGTTGTGCGTGGTGGACTCTATCGCGACTGGTACAACTCTAATAACGCAGTTCGACATATCAACAAGAATCTAACCATTCAAGCTTATCCAAATGAAAAGCCTTGGTTCACAGGAGCTGACGTCATTGATGGATGGAGTCAACAAGGAAACGTATGGGTACGAAATTGGTCTACACCGCAATTCTGCAATGGCAAATATGACATACCAGTAAATGGTGTTTCACCATTTAGCCAAAAACTATACGTTGACAGCACAACTCATTACGACACTGATTGTGTTTGGGCGGACAACGTCAGAGATCCAAAATACCCAGTAGCCGGTGACCCTCAAATGGCATTCGCAAATGATGTTCAGCTCGCACAAAAAGGAACTCTTGCTGAAATAACTCCAGGTTCGAAAACATTCTTCTATGACTGGAACGCGAAGAAAATCTACGTAAGCGAAAATCCGAACACAAACACAATAGAGCTATCAAACAAGCCAGGTGTATTTGTTTTTGGTGGAGCATATAATTTTGCCGCAAAAGGTATTGGATTCAAACGTTATGCATCCGCATTTAGAGGCAATTCTCAAGCGTCTGTTCTCTATGCAGGACTCGGAGGGGCGGCTTACTCTGCCGGACAAGTCCAACTAGAAAATCTTGTATTTACGGAAAATTCAGGTGCTGTAGTAAATGTTTCTGGTCCAAAAAACAATTCTTACATTAAAAATTCTGTTTTTGCCTATAACCATGGCAGCGGCATCGCAGGAAATGGATTCTCTAATGAGACAAAAGGAGTTAGAAATAATCTTGTAATTGAGAACAATATATTTAGCGAAAACAACCAAGGCTGGTTTGACACAATGTGTACAAGATCTTGTGGTGTCGCTGCAGTGAAACTAAACCACATGGTTGGTTTCTCCATTAAAGGCAACCTCGTTGAGAAGACTCGAGGTCGAGCCACTGGTCTTTGGTGTGACATGGATTGTTCCGATGGAAAGTTTGTAAACAACATTGTTCGAAACAATAATGGTGGTGGAATCTTCTATGAAATTTCGAATAACGGAATCATTGCCAACAATCTTATTTACCACAACGATCATGCTGGTATAGCTGTAGCCTCAGCGAACACAAAAGTTTATAACAACACAGTAATCAATAAATATGGTCCTAATGTTCAGGCATTCTGGATCTGGGATGACCGACGATTAGCTCCAGGCCCTGAAGTTCAATGGCCATATTGGAATCCTCGAGTCGACCTTGGACCAAACACAACTGGAACCGAGTTCGCAAACAATTTGGTAGTTGCGCAACAGCCAACTGGTGCAAGATTGATGAACTTTGCCGTTGACCCTGCTGCTAACGCAGAAACGACTGCAAATACAATGACGAATGAGTATTTCAAAGTCTTGGATCACAATGCTTATTACCACTTAACAAATCAAAACTTGTACATGTGGAATTACACCGATGCGATCAAATCAACTGCACAGTTGCGCCAAGTAAGCGGACAAGAATGGGAGAAAGAATCATTAAGCATTGCGACCACTGGCGATCCATTCGTCAACCGAGCTACCGAAGACTTTAGAATTCGAACTAATTCTGAAGCCTTCGAAAAAAAAGGTCGCGCTCTTCCTGATGATGTTGCAGATGCCATCGGTATAGGCCGTGGAAGTATCGTACATAGAGGAACTTTGTTAACTGACGATTCCACACCTGTGACGACAACGACACCGACAACTGTTGCTCCGACGACCACTACAACGAAACCAGTAACGACAACTACTGTCGCTCCGACGACCACTACAACGAAACCAGTAACGACAACTACTGTCGCGCCGACGACCACAACAACGAAACCAGTAGTCACAACAACAACTGTTGCTCCGACGACCACAACCACGCGGCCAACAACAACTACAACCACTGCGCCAACAACCACAACCACTGCGCCGCCAGTTATTGTGCAACCTAACGACCCGCCAGAAATGCTCGCTATGTCAAAGATGGTGTACGACTATGATCTACAAAAAGCAGTACAACTTAGTTGGAACAATCCAACATTAAAGGCACGGCTCTACTTCAAAAAGATGGGATTCTTCTATCTAGTCGCCGACATAACAGCAAAAGTCGCAGACAACGGCAACTACGAAATAACAAACGTCTACTGGAAAGCAAGCTTCACGCCATTTAGTTAAAGAACAGATTCACAAATCTGGAAATTCAAAAAATGGAGCGGACGACGGGATTCGAACCCGCGACCCTCACCTTGGCAAGGTGATGCTCTACCACTGAGCCACGTCCGCAATTGGACTGCTAACTTAGCACGTCAGCGGTTGCAATCTTAAACCGCTACTCTGGCTGACTAGTTAGCAGTTTCTA